>Ga0207433_10000275_pt1 | contig 121998 bp, 101 predicted proteins | sample YelNatPaOPGAMG01_FD_187559 | JGI IMG/M metagenome (GOLD analysis project Ga0207433, IMG submission 187559) | Hot spring thermophilic microbial communities from Obsidian Pool, Yellowstone National Park, USA - OP-RAMG-01 (SPAdes) (version 3) | ecosystem: Environmental > Aquatic > Thermal... | reverse complement strand
TGAAAACTATGCTATTTGATCCACGCTGTATTCCTTGTATCATAAATCAAGCATATAATGCAGCCCGAATCTTCAACAAAGATGACAAGGAACTTCAGCTGAAAATAGTGAAGGAAGTTTGTAAAGCTGTAGATATTGTTGATCTGAACTATACCGCACCGATGTACTCTTTGACTATACAGTCCATCGTTGAAAAACACTTGGGTGTCGTCAATCCTTATGAAAAAATAAAAGAAGAAAATAGAAAGGCAGCTGAAAAATATGTTACATTTTTTAGGATGATGATGGAAGGATCTAAAGATAGGCTCGATACCGCTCTAAGAATTGCAATCATTGGCAATATCATTGACCTTGGCGCCAACTCTCATTTTGATATTGAATATGAAGTCAATCGAATAACCTCAAGCATAATAGACCTCTCGTTGCTCCCACGTTTCAAAGATGATTTAAGAAAAGCCAAAACAATACTTTACATTGGCGATAACTACGAGGAAGCTATATTCGACAAATTTCTCCTTTCTGAATTAGCATCGAACAACATTGTTTTTGCTGTGCGGTCAAAACCAATCCTGAATGATATAACACTTGACGACGCAAAGAGAATCGGTATAGATAAAATATGCAATGTTATAGAAAGCGGAAGTACGATAGCCGGAACAGATTTAAAGCAATGCTCAGCGGAATTTCTTGATCTGTACAAAAAAGCAGATATGGTAATAGCAAAAGGACAAGGCAACTTAGAAACATTAATGAATGAAACGAGACAAATCTACTTCCTTTTCAAAGTGAAATGTGAAGTTATCGCTGAACGCACTGGTTATCCGTTAGGATACGGCGTTCTTATGTTAAACAACAAATGAAAGGAACAACTATGAAACAATATGATGTCGTTATTGTTGGTGGAGGTCCCGCAGGTGTAACCTCCGCATTATCCGCAAAAAATTCATACCCAAATAAAAATATTGCTCTGGTTCGGAGAGATTCAAAGCCTATGATCCCCTGTGGTATTCCTTATGTTTTATTTTCATTAAACAGCGTTGAGGAAAATATTCTGCCAGATGCACCATTGAACGCAAGCAAAATTGATATTATCAATGACGAGGTAGTTGATAGAAAAGATCATACATTGATTCTTTCCGATGGTGAAGAAATTCAATATGAAAAGCTTGTGCTGGCAACGGGTTCAAGCCCTGTGCTCCCTCATATCGAGGGAAAAGAGAAAAAAGGAGTCTTCATTGTTTATAAGAAAAAAGATGAATTAGAATTACTTAGAACAGCTGTCCATAGTGCATCAAAAATTGTAATCCTTGGCGGCGGTTACATCGGTGTGGAAGTCGCAGATGAAATATTAAAGGCGAAAAAAACACTACTATCGTTGAAATGATGCCTCAACTGTTGCCAACCATGGATCAAGAATTTGGAGATAAAATTAAGGAAATCCTTACTACTCAGGGCTGTACTGTTATCACCGGGAAAAGCATACGGAAGATATTGGGCAGTACTTCTGTAACCGGTGTTGAACTCGATGACAGCTCGAAAATTAATTGTGATCTTGTGATCATCTCTGTTGGATATAGGCCCAATCTCGACTTGGTGAAAAAGTTGGGCATTCAATATCAGGAAGGCAAGGGTGTTCTTGTTGACGATTACCTGAGAACATCGGAAAAAGACATTTTTGCCATTGGTGACTGTGCCGTAAAATATGATTTCTTCACAGGCGATTATTCAAATGTTATGCTTGCATCTACAGCCATGGCTGAAGGTAGGCTGGTTGGTTCAAATCTCTATTCCATAAAAGTTATAAGACAATACCCAGGCGTAATGGGAACATTTTCAACGAAAGTTGGAAAAACTGCATTTGCTGTCAGTGGCTTAACTGAAAAACGAGCAAAAGAAAAAGGAATAGATTATGCAATAGGAATTGCAAAAGCAGTCGATAGACATCCCGGGAAACTTCAAGGAGCCTCCGAAGTTTACGTAAAACTACTATTTTCAACTTACTCTCACACATTGCTCGGAGCACAAATTTATGGCGGCGACTCTGTGGGAGAACTGATAAACATGGTTTCCGTGATGATCCTAAACAGAATGACAGATACCGATATCAATACACTTCAAATTGGTACGCATCCTTTGCTAACACCTTCTCCTATAGCATATCCAATAATTAACGCAACTGCAAACGCTATTGCTAAGTGGTTTAAATAAGAATAAAAAACAGGAGATATTATGACAGAGCAAGAAAGACAAAAGGCATTCGAAGAAGAACAAAAACGAATTTCAGAAACGGTTTCGAAAATAAAACACCGCATTGCTGTGTTTAGCGGCAAAGGTGGTGTCGGGAAAACAACAGTCGCGGTGAATCTTGCGTATGGATTTAAGTTGAAAGGATTCTGGACAGGAATTTTAGATGCCGACGTAACAGGTCCAAATGTGCCTAAAATGCTTGGCATTGATGATAATCCAATCGTTATGAAAGACCAGCTACTCCCCTTCGAGAAAAATGGTGTCAAGATGATTTCGATGGCTGGTTTACTAAAGAAAGGTCAACCGTTGATCTGGAGAGGACCTTTGCGTTCAAAAATAATAAATCAATTTCTGGCAGATGTTATATGGGAAGAGCTTGATTATCTGATAGCAGACCTTCCTCCTGGCACTGGTGATGAAATTCTCTCAATCGCACAACAAATGAAACCTGATTATGCCGTAATCGTCACGACTCCTCAGCAAGTCTCGATTATTGATGCAGAACGCGCTGTGAACATGGCGAAACAATTAAATATTCCTAATATCGGCATTGTAGAGAATATGTCAACTCTGATTTGCCCTTACTGCAAAAAAGAGATTTCTCTTTTTGGAAAAGGAGGAGGACAAGTATTAGCAAAAGAAACGAATGCTCAATTTCTCGGCTCTATTCCAATTGACACAGATATCTGCGCTCTCAGCGACAACGGCATTCCATTTATTTTGGAGAAACCAGATTCCGAAGCATCTAAAGTATATAAGTCTATTGTCGATTCCATTATATCACAACTCAACAAATAAATATAGGAGATTTATCATGCCTAATTTGGATGGAACAGGTCCGCAAGGACAAGGACCAATGACTGGCAGAAAAAGAGGTCGTTGCAGAAATTTACAAACACAAAATACTCAAACAACAAAACAAACAGACGAAACAAAAGGAATTCTCGGTGTTGGACGCGGCGGAAGACCACGCGGCGGCGGAAGGGGTAAATGCTACGGCGGAAATAAGCAGAAATAACAAGGCAATTAGAAATTGAAATATGGAAGAATGTTAAATCACAATTATTACAGCCGACCATGCGGATGAAGTTGAACATGAATAATAGCCAGAAACATTGTTTGATAATATTGAAAAATGTGAACTACTATGGACAATGAAATCTTAGAGAATCATAAGCGATACCTAGAACGCGTAGCGTTATTTAAAAGTTACGGTTACGACGTAGAAAAGGAAAGAAACTTCATCGTTGAGCATGCAAAACCTTTTTACGGGAAAATTCTCGAAGCCGGTACTGGCAAGGGACACTTTGCAATTGCGTTAGCAAAAGAAGGTCACCCATTTGTTACTATCGATATCTCGGCAGATGAACAACGTTATGCAAAACTTAATCTGGCGTACTTCGGTTTGGACCATTTAGCTGATTTCAGAATTGAGAACGCAGAACAGACAAGTTTTGCCAATCAAAGTTTCGATATTATTTTTTCCGTTAATCTCATTCATCATTTACAGAATCCTTATAGAGTAATAGAAGAGATTATTCGCCTTCTCTCTACCAAAGGAAAACTTGTTTTATCAGATTTTACAGAAAAGGGATTTGCAATTATGGATAAAATTCACGCTCTTGACGGCCGCATTCATGAAAAAGGAAACGCTACACTTTCAGAAGTCAAATTATATCTGATAGAGAAAGGCTTTTCAGTAACAAGAGTAACAAGCTCCATTCAAGAAGTAATTATTGCAAAGAAAGTAAGAGCTTAATATGATTATATCAGTTACCAGCGGAAAAGGCGGAACAGGTAAAACCACAGTTGCTATTAATCTTGCACTGTCAGTTCAACCTTCTGTTTACGTTGATTGTGACGTAGAAGAGCCAAATGGACACATACTCTTAAAGCCGAATATTTCTTCTCAAAAACATGTAACTAAAAAATTCCCAAAAGTTGATTTGAATATGAGTTCAATTGAATTATCAAATTCAAACACGTAAACTCTTCTTGGGTTTTGCCCTATTCTTTTCCCAGGAGGTTAATCTCATGGGTAAATACTCAACGAACAACAAGCCGATAATCGAAATAATTCCATTGGATTCAATTGAATTCAGTATCCTTGCTTACTTAAAAGAAAACCTGACTACTGTTTTCAATACCGAGGTAGAGCTGATACAACCTTTCCCTGCACCAAAACATGCCCTGAATAAAAAACGAGGGCAATATTCTTCTGAAATCATTCTGGATTTCTTGTCACAAATCAAGAAAGAGAAAAGCAAAATCATTTTGGCTGTTATTGATAAAGACCTTTACGCTTCATGGCTCAATTTTGTTTTTGGAATGGCAGACCCTTCGCAAAAAGTATGCATCATTTCGCTCACAAGACTTCGTCAATCCTACTGGAACTTACCGGAAGATAGATCTCTTTTCCTTGAACGTACTTTGAAAGAAGCAGTGCATGAAATAGGCCATGTTCTAGGTCTTGAACATTGCCCTGATCCAAAGTGCGTGATGCATTTTTCTAACTCACTCCTTGATACAGACAAAAAAGAATGGCAATTTTGCCCACGATGCAAAAAACGTTTGGAGTAAAGCAATGCCCACATTGCACATTTTACTCACTGGAAAACCTGCAACTGGTAAGACAACTCTTTTAAAAAGAATCGTCAAAGAACTCCCTTCTTGCGGCGGATTTTATACTGAAGAAATTACCGAGGGTGGACAACGCATTGGATTTAAAATAGTCACATTGGATGGAAAAGAAGGAATTCTGGCAAAAAAGGGCTTGAAAAGTCGATACACATTGGGCAACTACGGAATCAATCTTGACGATTTGGAAACCATCGGAGTCAAGTCAATTGAAGACGCTTTGGAGAGCAAAGAAATAATCGTGATTGACGAGATCGGGAAAATGGAATTGTTTTCAAACAAATTTAAGGAGAGTGTGATAAAAGCATTTGATTCAGGCAAAAGAGTTATCGGGACAATCCACATGGCTAAAATAGATTTTCTGAACTACCTGCGAGAACGCAAGAATGTAGCTCTCTTCACTGTCCACTTGAACAATCACGATGAAATTTTCAGAGAGGTGTTATCTTTATTTAAAAAATAGAAAGCCTATTAAAGTGCAGATCCGAGCCTGTATACCCTATTACCCAATTTCGGATTGAGGTTTTAAGGAAAAATGAATACGAGGTCATCTTATAGTTTTTTGCATTGAAAATACAAAGAGGACTACCAATCACTATCTTTCAAATGTTTGGGGAATGCCTAATTTTTGATCTATATTTTATTAAAACAAACATTAAGAAAGTAATAAAAGAAAGCAATGGATTCATATTCAAATAGGAAATTCCGGTAAACTTAAGGCTTCATTCTCACATGAGCCTTTTCTTGTAGAGGAACGGAAAGATAGATGTACTATGCTTTCAAAAACCAAATAGGGGTATCGGGAAAATACATGTATGAGCATGAACCCAGGAAGTGGCTGTTTGAGGGATCAAAACCTACGAAATTTGCAATCATATATATTGATACAAAGCGGACGCGTGAATTTAACAGTCCGTTTGAGAACTTGGATTTAAAACGGAAACAGGTGTACAAAAGCATAATGAAGATTATACCAAATAAAAGTTTAGTTAAATGATATTACATACGAACCATATTAGATATGAACGAGTTAGATGAAATTGGTAACTTGAAAAAGGAAAATCTCCTTAGCATAATTGAATAAACAAGAAGATAAAAAACTGATTAGTTTAAAAAAGGCAAGTGAATGTTTTTGCAGATATTCATTAGCAGAACCTGTTTCCGCAGAGTAAAAAATTTACAGAAGCGTACCACTAAGTACAATTGCAGCAATCGAGAAGTAAATTATCAAACCTGTAACATCCACCAGAGTAGCAACAAAAGGCGCGGATGAAGATGCAGGATCAAAGCCTAATCTGCGTAATAAAAACGGGAGCATCGAACCAGCTAATGTTCCCCACATCACTACACCAATAAGCGAAAAACCAATCGTAATTCCTATTAGATACCAATGAGGTCCATAAATATCTGTAAAAGCGGACCAGACAGCAATTCTTAAAAAGCCAATGCAACCCAGAACAACTCCAAGCAAAAATCCGGAAATAACCTCGCGCCTCATAACCATCCACCAATCTCGCAAAGTTATTTCTTTCAAAGCCATTGCTCGAATTATTAATGTCGCAGCTTGAGAACCTGAATTACCACCACTTGAAATTATCAAAGGAACAAATAAGGCTAAAACAACTGCACGGGCAATTTCTTTCTCAAAATAAGCCATAGCGGTTGCAGTTAACATCTCACTAAGAAATAAAAGTACAAGCCATCCTGCTCTCTTCTTGACCAGATCAAGCAAAGGCGTTTTAACATACGGATAATCCAAAGATTCCAAGCCACCAAATCGCTGAATATCTTCTGTATTTATTTCTTCTGCAATATCCATAACATCGTCAATAGTAACAACTCCAACCAGATATCCCTCTATATCAATAACAGGCAACGCAACGCGGTCATACTCGCGAAATACCTCGACTGCTTTCTCCTTTGTATCAGTTGCATTCAAAAAAAGATTCGGTTCTTTTATGAGCTTCGCTATCCTAGTCCTCAACGGACTCGTTAATATGTCCTTAATATGAATATCACCAATGAATTTACCTTCTTTATCAACAACATATATATAGTCCAATGAGTCAACCTCTTTGCCTTTTTCCCTTATATAATCAAGTAGTTTTTTTATAGTCCAATTCTTTTCTACCGCTATATATTCAGGAGTCATTATTCTACCAACAGAATCCTCAGGATAGCCCAGCAAAGTACGTGCTATATCACGCTCAGATGGTGAGAGTAAGTTCAATAGGCGCTTAACGATACTGCCAGGCAGTTCCTGCAAAAGTGCAGTTCGATCGTCGGGTGACATCTCATTAAGAATTGCCGAAACCTCTTCCCTTCCCAATGATTTTAGAACCGATGTTTGAATATCCAAATCAAGATACTCAAACATATCCGCTGCTTTCTTCTTGGAAAGAAGGCGAAATATAACTCCGCGACTCCTTTCATCCAGATCAGATACAGCATCTGCAAGATCACGAGGGTGCCACTCTTCGAAAACATCCTTTAAGGTTGTAAAATCTCGATTTTGTATCAGCTCATTTATTTCAGGTAAGATCGCCCGCGCAAGCATTCGATTTCCCTATTATTTCCTAAAAAATTTACAAAAATAAAAAATTAATAAACAGTAATATTTAAAATTTTTAAAGGCGAGTTACAAAAGAATAGATAGCCTAACTTTTCTTAACGATCCCAGTTCAAAGTTTCTTACTCTTCCTACTCTTAATCTCTCGCTCTCGCCTCATCGCTTCAGACCGACTAGCAAATACTTCATAATAAACTACCTCCCAAGGTATTCCCCTCCTTGTATACTTACACCTCCCTGCATTGTGATATCGCTCTACTCTCTCCACTAAATCCTTCGTATGTCCTATATAATACGTATCTATCGAAAAACTGTATAGAATGTATGTATAATATGGCATATCGTAAGACCTTCCTATCTCGTGGACGCTGTAGGACTCGAACCTACGACCTCCGCCTTGTAAGGGCGGCGCTCTGAACCAGCTGAGCTAAGCGTCCATATGTTTCTAATATACTGAAGGTTTCCCTTCAATTCAACCATCATTGAAATTTTTATCACTAAGTGCTATCATCCTATGTCAACCTTAACACGTCAAGTAAATTGTTAGGAACTATTTCACTTAATGTTTTGTTGAATAAATATCATAAATTAAATTAAGAAACATTATAAAGGAGTAAAACTATGGAACAAAACATACTAGTACAACAGCCTGTACCAATGCCCCGTATTGGTGATAAAGCACCATCTTTTAAAGCTATTACAACTCAAGGTGAAATTAATTTCCCCGAAGATTACTCGGGTAGCTGGGTAATTCTGTTCAGTCACCCAGCAGATTTTACACCTGTATGCACATCTGAGTTTATCACCTTCGCATCGATGGAAGAGCAATTCGCAAAAGCAAATTGCAAATTGGTCGGGCTCTCAGTTGATGGCCTCTATAGCCATATTGCATGGCTAAGGACTATAAAGGAAAAAATTGAATACAAAGGCATGAAAAATGTGGAAGTAAAATTTCCGTTGATTGAAGATATAACTATGGAAGTTGCCAAAAAATATGGAATGATCCAGCCTGGTGAAAGTTCAACAAAAGCAGTACGTGCAGTTTTTTACATTGACCCAAAAGGAATAATTAGAGCAATTATATATTATCCTCTCAGTTTAGGCCGTAACTTTGACGAGCTATACCGAGTACTTATTGCACTGCAAACTGCTGATGCTTTTTCAGTTGCAACTCCAGCGGACTGGAGACCAGGTGACGAGGTGATTGTTCCTCCACCAGGTTCGTGTGGTGCTGCAAGAGATCGCGTCGAAAAGAAACAAGAAGATATAAAATGCTACGACTGGTTCTTCTGCACAAAAAAACTCGACAAAGATAAAGTTCTCGGAACTATTCTTAAGAAATAATATCCGCAAAGTAGGGGCGTTTAACCGGACGCCCCTACTTTTATACAAAGGTCTTATAAGTATTGACATCTTTATACTTAATCTTGCTAAGGCTCTTATTTTTGCCATGTCATACCACACAAAATCAAGACGCAATTTAAATAAACTTACCATCGTTCTACTTCCAATCTTGATTATAAAACATTATATTAAGAAATAAAATCTGGGCTATAAATATGACAGAAGGTATAATCATAAAGATTATAAGAGATACAATACAAATCACCCTGCTTGTTTTTATAATGATGACCATTGTAGACATAGTAAATGTATGGACACGTGGAAAAGTTTCAGCATATTTAAAACATGGCAAAAAGTGGCGTCAGTATATTATAAGCTCTGCAATTGGAACAACCCCGGGATGCGTCGGAGGATTCACCAATGTATCACTCTACATACACGGGATGATAAGTTTTGGTGCGCTTGTTGGCTCAATGATCTCTACTTCAGGAGATGAAGCCTTTGTAATGATTGCCTTATTCCCCAAAACGGCGCTTGTGCTTTTTGGACTACTTTTTATATTCGGCATTATAGTTGGATGGCTAACAGACAAAATAGTAAAGACTACAAATATCAGAATTTGTGAGGATTGCAAAGAAATTATTTTCCATGATGAAGAGAAAGGTTTTAAGCATTATTTCGAAAAACATATCTGGAATCACATAATAAAACAGCACCTGTGGAAAGTTGCTTTGTGGACACTTGGTTCACTTTTTATTGTCGAGTTTTCTGTAAAACACTGGAATCTTGAGGCATTAAGTTCACAGTATACAATCGTTATCCTTCTATTAAGCATCTTAATAGGACTGATTCCTGAATCAGGACCGCATCTTATATTTATCACTCTTTACGCAAACGGTATAATTCCTTTTTCGGTTTTATTCACCAGTTGCGCAGTTCAAGATGGACATAGCATGCTACCAATGCTTTCTTACTCTATAAAAGATTCAATAAAAATCAAAGCCTTTAACGCGGGTTTCGGACTTATATTCGGGTTAACGTTATATTTACTTGGTCTATGATAACTTATGATTACCGAAAACAACACTCAGCAAGTTTCAATTCTTGTAGTAGACGACGAGCAATCACAACGCGAAATTCTTAGCGGCTATCTTAGGAAAAAGAATCACAAATTATTTACTGCCGGCTCTGCAGACGAAGCAATTGATATCTACAAAAAACAGATCATCGACATAGTTATAACCGACCTAAAAATGGGCACGAAATCTGGATTGCAGCTTCTAAGAGAAATAAGATCCCTTAATCCAAATGCTAATATAATTGTGGTAACAGCATTTGGTTCCGTTGAGAGTGCAGTCGCCGCAATGAAAGATGGTGCTTACGATTATCTCACAAAACCAATAAACCTTGATGAATTAGATCTAATTATAGATCGTTTAAAGGAACGAAACAGGCTCATTTCCGAGAATCTTTTGCTAAAGGAGCAACTTGCAGATAAATTTTCGTTCGAAGGAATTATATCTCAATCTGCAGAAATGGAAAATGTTTTGAATAATGCGGCACGTGTTGCAAAAAGTGACGCATCTGTTTTAATTCGAGGTGAAAGTGGCACAGGAAAAGAATTGATTGCAAAAGCTATCCACTTTTCAAGCAACAGAAAGGATAAACCATTTATCGCTGTAAACTGCGCAGCTTTAAACGAAAACCTTCTTGAAAGTGAATTGTTTGGCCACGAAAAAGGAGCATTTACAGGTGCTGATAGGCAACGTCGTGGACGCTTTGAACTAGCACACGGCGGAACTCTTTTCCTTGATGAAATAGGTGACATTCCAATCTCAACGCAAATAAAATTACTCCGAGTATTGCAAGAACGTCAATTCGAGCGATTAGGTGGTTCCGAAACCATAAACGTAGATGTTAGAATCATATCGGCAACAAACAAAGACATCGACGAAGCGGTAAAGCAAAATCTTTTCCGAGAAGATTTATATTATAGATTGAATGTCGTCACCATAGAAATACCACCACTTCGCAAACGTCGAGAAGATATACCCCCACTATTAGAATACTATTTAAGCAAATATACAAAAGACAATAAGAAGAATCTTAGTTTCTCAAAAGAAGCCTGGGAACTGCTAGTGCGATACGATTATCCTGGTAATGTCCGAGAACTACAAAACATTGTTCAGCGGGCTGTTGTAATGTCTCGCGGAGAATATATAAAAACGGAAGATTTGCCAAAATCTATACAAGGTTACAAAGAAGAGTCAACTTTGCCAATGCAAACTCAAATCAAATCCCTGCCTGAACAAATTGAAAAATTGGAAAAAGACTTGATATTCGAGGCATTGCGCTTATACGCTGGCAACCAATCAAAAGCTGCTAAACATTTGGGCATCTCCGAGCGCAATCTTAGGTATAAATTGAAAAAATGGGGAGTCAAGTAATTCGACGCTTTTGCCGAATGTATTCGACAAAATTGTCGAATACATCCTTAAACATACCAATATATATTAAAAGTTAATTAAATATTTAGTGAAATTTCTTTGGCACATCTATTGCACAATTCATTATCAAGAAAAATTAACAAACTAAATATTTAATTAATTAAGGAGTAATAACATGAAACAATTAATGTATTTTGCAATATCCTTAATACTGGTTCTGAGTTACGCCTCAGCTCAGACAGAAACCAAGGAGCAATCAAAGGACAAAACAAAAATCAAAGAGGCTGTCAGAGAACAAGCTCAAAATCAAGGAGCAGAAAATCAAATTCAAAACAAAGAAAGAATAAAAGAGCAAAATCAAGAACAAAAAGCTGTAAAAAATCAGGTGCGTAACCAAGAAAGCATAAGAGAGCAACAAGGGAATGAGGTAAGCAAAGAAGCTCGCAAGATCAACGAAGCGGTAAAAGAGCAGGTACAGAACGTGAAAGAAGCTGCAAAAGATGATATACCGAACAAAGGTCAGGTCAGTGGAGAAGCTCAAAAAATAAATGAAGCAGTGAAAGAGCAAGTTAGGACAAAAGAAGCGGTAAAAGAAAAAATCAAGACACAAAACCGCAATTTCATTGACAAGGATGGCGATGGTGTTTGCGATAATAACGCTGATACCAAGGCTCAAACCAAATCGAAAAAAGGAAAAGCATTTGGACCAGGTGATGGTACAGGTAATAAAGGAATTGGGCCCAAAGATGGAACCGGATTTGGCGCAACCAAAGGTACTGCAGGTACCGGCTCTTGCGATGGAACTGGCCCAAAAGGATACAGAGGTGGTAGAAAGTAACGATCTGAAACATTATATTAGAAGAGGCGGAGGTTATTATCTCCGTCTCTTCTAACTTAATCAGAAAGGCTAAAAAAATGAAACATCTAATATCTATTCTAATATTAACAATTCTAATTTCAGCCTTTTCATTTGCTCAATCACAAGACTCCGTTATGAACCAAGTAGAAAAAAAGCAAACAGTTGAAGAGAAAAAAACTGACAAATTTGTAGATCGGGATGGTGACGGAATTTGCGATGAGCGCGCACAAGGATTTGGATTTAAGAGATGGAGATATCGTGAAGAACAACAGCAAAGCAAGGATCAAAAAGCACAAAGTGGAAAATCCAGCTCAACTAGTACAATTCAACCAACGGGGACAGGAGCAGGCAATCAAAAGCGCGGAGGCAAACAAAAATGAAATACGTTTTTTGCTTAATGTTTTTTTTCGCAATTCATCATCTCTTAATAGCACAGTGTTTTTTTAATTCCGACATAAGTGCTATGTACGATAATAATATCGATAATAACTATTTGCAAATTACAGATAAAATTACTTCAGGACTAATTGATATTGGATATTTATGGAGAAAAGAAAAATATGAAATTAGTACGTCTTACACGGGCTCAATAAATTATTATACAAAACTGACCGACCGTACCAATTACTCTCACCAATTTCAAATCGATTACATTCAATCACTTGATGAAGAAGGAAGCACAAATCTAGATGCAAGTGCTGGGATCTCATCGAGAATAGACCGAGAAGTGTACGTACTCTATGACCATACAATATTCCATGGAAATATTAATCTTGAACACTATTTAAGCGATGCAACAATATTTGAAAGCAATTATTATTTTCAATTGGTCCGATTTAAGAATTTAAGCGATTTCAATCATACAGAGCATAATTTGGGAATACAATTTTCATTGTCCTTTGAGACAAAAACCTCTCTAATTCTAAAAGCAGATTATGGAATGAAGATTTACGCCAGTGAAAATTCTACGACTACAAGTAGTGGCAACAATGGTTATGGACAAGGCCAGGGCAACGCACATTTAACGACTAATATTCAAACCTCGTCCCCTTCAGTTTCTCAAATATCGGGACTGGTACGAATCGGCCAATCAATTCTCGAAAATACAGGCATTTCTTTTGCAGCACAATACCAAACAAATTTAAAGAAGGAATCCCGTTACTTTGCCTCGAGTTACGGACCAATTCCTGACGATGTTATATTCGACGATCATTATGGTTATAATGGTTTACTTATAAGTCTTATGCTGACACAGGTTCTTCCTTTTAATTCACGTGTTCGTATAATTTTTAGCAGACAGAATAGAGAATACTCTTCCTTGCAAGCCTACGATCTTGATTGGAACCTAGTATCGAACAAACGGAACGACAAACGTACTGTATATTCATTTCAGTTCAGAAAAAACTTTGATAGCATAGGATTATCAATTATGGCTACTTACGACTACATCGTAAATTCATCCAACGATTTGTTCTACGATTATGTAAATAACGCAATGATGATTAAGCTGTCCGTAGAAATATGACCTGATTCAAATTACAAGCCTTATACATTATTTTGAAATTGAAAAATTATGAATGTTAGGTTTCTATCATTAATCCAAACCCGCTTTATAATTGCAACTGTTTTTATAGTGGCACTGATAATGTTTTTGTCCTTCTATTATGAAGTTCTGAAGGGACGTGAAGAGCTTTTCAGCTTAATGCAAAAGGAAGCATACTCGCTAGCAGAATCAATCGAACGAAGTAGCAACATTGTAATTAGCTCAGCCGAGCATCTGGAAGAACAATTAAACGAGAGACTATTTAGTATTTCAAACTTTTTGGCACATTTAGACGCTGAAAATTTACTATCTCAAAAAGAATTAAGAAAATATTGTAAGGAAAACGAAATCTATAACGTGAGTATTTATGATAGAAATGGAAATCTTGTTAAAACTAACGACCCTTTAAACATTCCAATTCCAGATAAAAGAAAAATTTCAAGAATGTTGTATCCAATATTTAGTGGCGAAAAAAATAGAATAGTAATAGGTATTGAAAAGGGTCAAACGGAAAATAGCGGCTTCTATATTATCGCAACCCAACGAAAACACGTTATGGGTGGTGCAATATTATTAAGCGTAAATCTGGTAAATATTTCAGATATTAGAGCATCTATTGGAATAGGAAGGTTAATGAAGGAAATTGGAAACAATAGCGGAATTGAATATATTTTGATTCAAGACACAATAGGGATTATAGCAGCTAGCAAAACAATAAGCGAAATTAGTAGAATAGAAAGTGAAGATTTTCTGAAAACTTCCATACAAAAAGATACCATACTTTCAAGAATCACAACCTTTCAGGGTAAAGACATCTTCGAAGTCGTCAAACCTTTATTTATGAACAAAGAATTTATCGGACTAATCAGAATTGGTCTGTCAATTGATGAACTTCAAGCATTGGAATCGCGTATGAAAGGAAGGGTTTTTATTTTAACGTTAGTAATCATTGCGCTCACAATACTCACGTTTCTGGTAGTTCTCATAAACCAAAATCTGCAAATGTCTCAAAAAAGGATAAAAGACGTTGAGACATTTACAAGCAACATTCTGGAAAACATGCAAGATGCAGTCGTGACAATTGACTTAGAAAATAGAGTAATGATTTTCAATAAGGGAGCGGAGAAATTGTTTGGCATTCAATCCGATTTGATAGTAGGAAAAAGATTAAGTGAAATAAACATTAAATGCATGGATAAAATATTTTCCTCAACCATGCCCGGTACAGAAATGTTGATAACGTGTCCTGATAATACAGAACATAACATTTCAATATCAATGACAAAAATGGGCACAAGTATTACAGCCGTTATCCGAGACATAACAGAAACCAAACGATTGCAACAGGAAGTTGAAAGAAAAGAGAAATTTAGTGCTCTAGGCAAACTTGCGGGTCAAGTAGCCCACGAAATTCGAAATCCATTGAACGCGATTAATATGATAGCACAACGCTATGATAAAGAATTCAAGCCTGTGCAAAATTTACAAGAATATGAGGAAATTACCAAAGTACTACTAAAAGAATTACAGAGAGTGAATAAAATAATACAACAATTCTTGCTATTTGCAAGACCTCCTGAACCAAATTTTTCAGAAACAACATTGAAAGAGCTAATAAATCACGTGGCTAAACTATTCGAAAATCAAGCTAGTTCGAAAGGTATCATATTAAATTACTGGACAGAAGGTGATGGTATAATCAAAGTAGATTCAAATCAGATGACACAAGCGTTATTAAACTTACTTCAAAATGCACTTGACGCAACAGAGAAAGGCGGAAACATTACATTAAGCGCCAAGATAACCGGTTTATCTGCAAACATTGAAGTTATAGATAATGGTCGAGGGATTCCGCCGGAAGACATAAATAAAATTTTCGATCTCTATTACACAACAAAACCAAACGGCACAGGTATGGGTTTAGCAATAACCCAGCAAATCATCAATCAGCACAAAGGTACAATCAAGGTTGACAGCAAAATTGGCGTTGGTACCATTTTCACGATAAACATACCTTGCAATCCTTAAATAAATAACTTTTTACACCTTGTTCCCACATTCAAAAAGTTTTACATCTAAGCTTCCGAGTAATTAAAAACTTTTATACATTTATATTATAACTTATATAAGAAACTAAACCAATGCATAAACCCAATCAATACCTAGAAACAATCCGAAAGCGGCTTACCATTGCAATTATACTTAATGCACTAGTATTTCTTATAGAGCTTATAGGCGGAGTTTTAACCAACAGCTTAGCACTCATCTCCGATGCAATACACAATCTAAGTGACTTTTTTGCTCTGACACTAAGTTATATCGCTACGCATATATTTATGTGGGAGTCAAATTATCAAAAAACATATGGCTATGTAAGAATAGAAATATTTGTAGCTTTCATTAATGCATTAACACTGGTCATCATTGGTGGATATATTATTTACGAATCAATCTATCGCTTATCAAATCCACGAGAAATACAGGGATTATGGATGATTTTCATTGCACTGCTAGGTCTCATCGCTAACTCTATATCTGCAATTTTGCTCCATAAAGATGCACAAGACAACTTGAATGCTAAAAGTGCTTATTTACATCTTCTTACTGACGCATTAGAGTCGTTTGCTGTTGTCATTACTGGAGCACTAATCTATTTCAAACAATGGAATTTGCTTGATCCGATTGTTTCTGTTTTTATAGGAATTTTTGTAATTAGAAGTGCATGGAATGTATTGACAGAAACAATAAACATTCTAACAGAAGGTACTCCAAAAGGAATTGACCCAGAAGAAGTCGCAAAATTCATATGTTCATTCCCCGAAGTTAAAAACGTGCATCACCTACATATTTGGAGTTTATCGTCTCAATTCAGAGCTCTAAGTGCACATATTGTTGTGCATGACCAACTTATAAGCCAGGGATGCAAAATTACAAAGCAAATAGAAAAAGCATTACATGAAAGATTTAGCATCAGTCATCCGACACTTCAACTCGAGACTGAGACTTGCCCAAATCAGGATACAATCGTACATCATCAAACAATACTTGGAAATGAACTAGATCAAATGTCCATCAAAAGGTAGCGTATTTCATCTCCAAAGTCTGGCTTTCCCTGGTATGAGAAACTGATTAAAAATAATTTCCTGGGAAAGATGGAACAAGTAATATGGGAAATATTCGTGAAAAAATTACAACGAAATTGCTTTTTCGCAGGTTGTATAGCAATGACATTTTGCCAAAGCGCCCAACTATTTTTCATGTTACGCGAAAGCTCTGGGCTCAAATTACCAGCTAGTTAAGTAGCAGTGACAAAGTTACCTCTTATGGAAGATCCTTCATAGCCTGGCATTCACAATAATCTTCTAGCATAAGAAACGAGAATTTGATCTTCTGATCATTCCGGGCAAACCAATAATTCCACAAATTACAATTAACAGATCAGAAGTGACTGCTCCCTACGTTACATCTTAAAGATCTTCATAACTTTTGGCGTCTCTTTTTTCCATAATACATGATTATCAATACAAATAACCCTGCACCTATTGCGTTAGCAAGCATATCATAAACGTCGTAATTCCTGCCAGGTACAAAGCTCTGATGTATTTCATCCAAATACCCATAGATTACAACTAACAAGAATCCAGATAACAACGACCATTGCTTAAGAAGCATCCATCTATCTTGATAAAAGAAAGCTCGATAGGCTAACCAGCAGAAAACAAAATATACAAACATATGAGCGAGTTTATCCCAATAAATAATTGGAACTTCAATGTAAGATAGACCTTCAATAGAGGAAAGTATAAATATACCAATTGCCCAAATCAACGCAGGAACTTGATACTTTAGAATGCTTCTCACTATCCACCACCTAATTCTATTTGCTTGAAAGCATCTGGAAGGAACTTTATGATATCAGTTGCAACCAGACTACGTTGACCAACTTTCTGTGCTCCAATATCTCCAGCCAATCCATGCAAATATGCACCTGCCCATGCGGACTCAGCTTCGCCCAACCCTTGTGCCCAAAGTCCTGCAATAACGCCAGAGAGTACATCCCCGGAACCCGCAGTTGCCATACCTGGATTACCCGTAGGATTGAGATAGACACATCCATCTCTCACCGCGGTAGCTGTTGGAACGCCTTTTAAGACTATTGTTGCATTAAACTTTCTGGCAAATTCCCTGGAAACGTTAATTCGATTCTTCTCAATCTCGTGCGAAGTTAATCCGCTTAATCTGCTAAATTCCCCAACATGCGGAGTTAATATAAAAGACGCTCGCATTGAGCGGAGCTTACTTGCTCCAAAACTCGATAACGCATTAAGCCCATCTGCATCTATTAGGACCTTTTTGTTTGTACTCATCAAAATCTTCATTACAAGATTTTGAGTTTCCTGGTTTTGTGAAAGTCCCGGTCCGACCACCAAAACATCTGCCCAATCGAGCTTGTCACTCATTACATCAAATGCCTTTAGACTCAGGGTGCCTTCATCCGTTGCTGGGAGTGGATATACCATTACTTCCGTCAGTTTTTTCGCAAGAATTTGATACACAGGTTCGGGTGTACCCAAAACCACCGCACCAGCACCGGCTTTCATGGCAGATAAGCAACACATAGCCGCTGCTCCAGTTAGTCCCGTCGAACCTGCAATAACAAAAATCTTACCGACGCTATACTTATGCGCATGAACTGATCTTCGTGGTAACACCTTCTTGACATCATGAGATTCCACCAAGAAGGATTTATGCTTCTTATCTTCTAGCACAAATTTTGGAATGCAAATGTCAACTACTTTTACTATTCCGGCACATTCTCTTCCTTTATTACACAACAAACCAGGTTTTAAAGCTCCAAATGTTACTGTATAATTTGCCTTTACCGCATAATTCTCAACAACACCATTAGACCCGTTCACACCAGAAGGTATGTCTACCGAGAATACTTTCGCCTCCAGCTTGTTAATCCACTCTATCACTCCCATATAAGGTTCTCTTACAGATCCGCTGAAGCCTGTACCAAATATTGCATCAACAACGACATCGGGCTTATCAAGTTTTTTTAGAACCCATCTTTTGTATTTGATAATTTGTATAAAATCGGGAGCTCTGCTGCTAATTTTTCGCAAAGCATCAAAATTCTTTTTCGCATCATCTTTAATTTCAGCAGGCAATGCTAATAAAAGCACTGTTATCTTACAACCCTCGCTTAAAAGCCATCTAGCTACTACAAAACCATCACCACCATTATTCCCTTTGCCACATACCACAAGCACATGCTTTGAAGAAAGGTTTTTAACCTCTTGCTTAATTATTTCTGCAACTCCTCTACCTGCATTTTCCATTAACTGCAATCCAGCAATACCGTAAGTGTTTATAGTAACATCGTCACACCATCTCATTTCATCAGCTGTCAGAACGGGTTTCATGTTTAATATTCGCTAATTAGATTGCAGAGCAATATTTACAATCAATGACGGGAAAATTCCCAGTATCAGCACAGCTAGCGCACAAATGAAAATAGAGAGCAGAACAATTTTAGGCATGAATAAAGTATCTTTTTGAATTTCAGATTGCGCATCTCGAAAATACATAATCACTACAACACGCAGGTAATAATATGCAGACACCAGACTGGCAAGTACTCCAACTATAGCAAGCCATGTCATATTTGCCTTAATTGCGGACACGAACACATAATATTTTCCAAAAAATCCGGCGAACGGTGGTAACCCAGTTAATGCAAACATAAAAATAGCCATCAATGCAGCAAGAAATGGTTTAGTTTTTCCTAGCCCCGAATAATCTTCAATCAAAAGATTATTTTCGTTTTCCCTTTCAAGCAAGCCTACCACAGCAAATGCACCTAAATTCATAATCGCATAGACTGCGATGTAAAACATTACGCCTATTTTTCCTTCTACAGAACCTGCGGAAATACCAACCAGCATGTATCCCGCATGAGCAATACTCGAATATGCTAACATTCTCTTAATATTGTTTTGTGCAATAGCTACCACATTACCCAAAATCATTGAGGCAACAGAAACAATAGCAATTATTTCACTGGTTTTAGTGCCAGCAAAACTGAATGTTCGGATGAAAATCGTAATAAATGCAGATACAGCTGCTGCTTTGGCAGCCGTTGACATAAAACCAGTAATTGGGGTTGGAGCTCCTTCGTAAACATCAGGCGCCCACATGTGAAAAGGCACTGCAGCCGATTTAAATGCGAGTGCGGAAAACAAGAGCAATATGCCCGATAAAAATAACAAACTTGTCGTTCCCGCCTTATAAACGCTACTAAGGCTATTAATGTTAGTAGTACCCGTTGCACCATAAATAAGAGCAATTCCATAAACTAAAAAGCCTGTAGCAAAAGCACCAAGCAGAAAATATTTTAAGGAAGCTTCATTTTTCTTTTCGAGGTTTCTAACAAATCCAACCAAAACATAAAGAGCCAGAGACATTAATTCTATACCAAGGAACAAGATTATTAGATCACTTGCAGATGCTATTAAGCTCATTCCAACTGTTGAAAGTATCAGGAGCACATACAGTTCCCCACGATGATAATTTAATTTTTGAAGATAATAACGGGAATAAACAACAGATAACAAACAAGCAATTACAAACAAAATATTAAAAAAATTCGCGAATGCACCTGTTTGAATCATTCCATAGAAGCTTTGCGACTCGAGAGAAAAATCCATAATAAAAAACGATAATGAGAGCAATAAACCAAAAATGCTAACGTAATATGAGACAACAGGCCTTGTTCCTCTGGCAGACTCAACAATCAGCAAAATCATACCTGTTACAATAAGAGTGAACAAACCAGTATTTTGTCCAATATCTGAAACTAATTGTTCCAATTCGAAACCCTCATCAAATGTTTAACAAAAAAAATAAGGAATTTTTCCGAAAATTACTTTGGAACTTAATTAATCAGCAACCAAATAAACAAAAATGCCAAAAAGACCAATAATACCGAGCCTAAAATATAAGCGACTTCCTGTCGTTCCTTATCCGGATTGAAATTTTCTACTATCTTTGCACCTGTTTTTTTTACAGACTCTCCGCGAACAAAAGCATATGGATTTCTTGCAAAAGCCGACATCTGTATTGCTATCCTTAGCACAATTTCTTCTGCTATTGTGAATAAATAATTTATTGAATCGACGCAAATCTTACGAACATACCTTTTAGGTTTGCGATAAAACCAATCGGTATCGAGTGAAATTTTAGACTCACCAGCAAGCTTTGTTCTAAACAACCAGAATCCAACAAATGCAAAAACCAAAAGCTGGAGAGTTTCAGTAATATGAGACATTGTGTATGGATGATATTCAGCATTAAATGGCAAATACCTATATAGTAAGCTGGGCATTATTCCAAACATTAAGCACAAAGCTGACAACAATCCCATCCCAATTAACATATTAACTGGAATCATTTTTTTGTTTACTGAACTTTCGTTTGAAAACCAGATAAAGAATGGTAGTTTTAATCCAAGTGATAGAAATGTGCCTATTGATGCAAGATCTAGCAATAGCATTCCGATTTCTTTATGCGCTACACCAGCAGCATGTATAATAATTGACTTACTTATGAATCCATTAAATAAAGGTACTCCGGAAATCGAAAATGCACCAACCATATATAATATAAAAACCGTTTTCAACGATGAAATTAGTCCGCCAAGGTTAGTCAATTTATTACTACCTGTGGAATAAATAACCGCGCCAGCAGCCATAAAAAGCAAAGCCTTATAGAGTATGTGGCTAAAAGCGTGAGCAGTAGATCCATTTAGCGACAGCTCTGTGCCAATACCTACACCTGCTACCATAAATCCAACCTGACTAATTATGTGATATGCAAGTACCCCTCGAATATCATTTTCCAGGATGGCATAAACAACTCCATATAGCGTCATAATCACACCAGCATAGAAAAGAATTTCCCATCCAGCAAAACACCTAATTAAGACATATACGGCGGCTTTTGTTGTCAATGCACTCAGAAAAACTGCACCTGTAATTGAAGCTTTAGGATACGCATCGGATAGCCACGCACTCAGTGGCGGGATAGCAGCATTCAAAGCGACCCCAGCTAACATTAGCCAGGAAGAAACCGAATTTGCATTTAATATTCCACTAATCTGGTAATTTCCCGTTTCCGAAAGATGCATCAGTATACCGGCAAGCAAACAACTACCTCCAAACAGATGAACAAAGAAATATCGCAGGCCTGCTTTAGATGAATCACGAAAATTTCCAGCAAGCACAAGATATGTCGAAGAAACCGCCATTAATTCCCAGAAGATGAACAAAGTAAAGAAATCACCAGCAAATGTAACTCCCAGTGCCGAGCCACCGTATAACAATGCCATGGACATTTCTACAATATCTGTTATATGATACGCATATACGGCACCAGCTAAAACAATAAATGCAAATATAGCACCAAAAATTCTACTGAGCTTGTCCACATTGCATAAAAACAGTTCATTACTTATTCCAAAAATTCCTTGCGGTAAAAGAATTACAGAAACAAGAGATAAAGCAGGGAAAATTAGAAAACCAATAGATCTAAACTTTTTAGAAACGAGAGGAAGCAAAATCGAGCCTAAAACCATTATAAAAGCAGGTTGTAATATGTAAACATTGCTATTCATTATAGTAATCTTCATCCTTCTGAATAAAAAGTTTGCCTATTAACTTAGAGAAGAAGATAAGGACTATGCACCCAAAAAATCCGAAAAGCATATAGAAGCCGGTAATTTCGTCCCACCAGTGCTCATGAGTTGTGGTAGTCAATTCCAATAACAAAGAAACCAACCCAAAAACAAAGATCAACACCCAGTAAATTCGTTTCATCTCCAAACTCCCCTTAAAACCAAGTTACTTATTGACATTGCAACATCATACAAACCAAACATTAATTTTGGAAAAGCACCTATTAGCACCGAAACTAAAGCCGTTAGGATTAAAGGAACAAGCATAAGCAAAGATGCTTCCTTGTATTTGCCGAACTCATTTGAGGATTTGAAGAAGGCTCTATAGATAATTGGGACAAAATAACCCGCGTTCAAGAGCCCGCTTAGAAGTAACACAGCCAATGCTATAATTTTACCACCTTCAACAGCTCCGTAGCCTAAAACCCACTTGCTTATAAAACCATTCAATGGGGGAATTCCAATAAGCCCTAGTGCTCCAATCGTAAAAGCTGTCATAGTCAATGGCATTGCCTTTCCGATTCCATCTATATCACTAATATTCTCTTTATGATGAACAACATAAATTGCACCTGCGCAAAAGAATAATGTAATTTTCAAAGTAGCATGATTAAGTAGATGTAAAATCCCTCCAGTAAAAGAGGAAGGCGTAAGCAATCCTGCCCCGAGTACTATGTAAGACAAATGTCCAATAGTTGAATATGCAAGCAATCGTTTCAAATTGTTCTGTGCAAATGCAAGTAACGAAGCTAAAATTATCGTGAGGCTCGCAACTACAATAACAACATTATTCATCCCTGTTTGAATCATAAAATAGGGACCAAAAACAAATCCAATTACCCGCACAACACCAAACACGCCCGATTTTACAACTGCTACTGCGTGCAAAAGTGCACTAACAGGGGTCGGTGCTATCATCGCAGTTGGCAACCAGCTGTGGAGCGGTATTATAGCCGATTTAACTCCAACGCCACATAGAAAAAGAATAAATATAATCTTGTCAACTCCATTAAAGTTAGCTAAATTGCTATAAATTCCTCCGGGCGTGAAATTAATATTTCCTGTCCGAATATATAACCAGCTAATCGCTCCTAACAACACTGCGCCAGCGCTCAAAGTAAAGGCCAGATATTTTCTACCTGCCGAAATCGCCTCCTGCGTTTCCTTATGAATCACTAACGGATATGTTGCAATAGTAAGAGTTTCGTAAAAAATCAGAAATGTCAACAAATTTGCCGAAAAAGCAACGCCCATAGTAGCAGATAAACACACTGCAAACGATGCAAAGTAACGTGTTTGTTTATGCTCATTTAAACCGCGCATATACCCAATAGAATAAACCGAGGTAAGAATCCACAAACCGGAAGCAACAATAGCAAAGAATAACCCAAACTGGTCAACTTTAAGACTTAATGATAAACCCGGTGAGATTTCTAATATATCTATTACAGCATATTTGTTTTGAAAAAATACAGAAGGCACAAGTGAAAGCACAAGTAGAAACTTAATTACAGCTGCAAGAACAGTCCAGAATTCTCGCAAATTTGGGTTACGAGAGCTTAGTATAATCAATGGAACAACAAATAAAGAAACTAATACAGCATATAATGGAATGTAAGACGTATATGTTTCAATCCCGGTCATAGTCCACTCGGAGCCATTGTCATAATGTATTTAACTATGTATGCATTAATTAATCCAAGTAACACAACCATTACTGCAAAAATTATTGTAGGTATAAGCATAGATGCAGGGACTTCGTCCTTATGTATCGTTTTAGAATACGTACCTTCTTTATAATTTGCCGATTGTAAGTACATTCTCTCGAGAACCTTGAAAAAGTAAACTGCATTCAACAAGCTACTCAATAATATTACAACAACGAAAATCCATTGAGATCTTTCGATGCCTGCCAGAGCTAGGTACCATTTGCTAAAAAATCCGGCTGTGGGTGGAATTCCTATCATAGATAATGCAGATATTGCAAAAGCAGCAGATGTTAAAGGCATCTTCTTGCGAATTGTCCCATCAAGTTGATCAATCGATGAGTGACCAATTTTGTATCTCAGATTACCTGCAACCAGGAACAAAGTGGCTTTCATTGTTGCATGATTGATAATGTGGAGTATTGCTCCGATAAATCCAAGCATATTTCCCATACCAATTCCCAGACCAATGTAGCCAATCTGTGCAACACTGCTATATGCGAGCATTCTCTTTAGCTCATTCTGCGCCATAGCCATAATAGAACCATACAGGATTCCTGCAGAGGAAAGCCACAATAGTACATCGAGTACAGGAAGTTCCATTCTGATAAAATCCTTATTAAAAACAAAAAGAAGTATTCTTATTAGAGCATATGCAAAGACTTTGTTTCCGATTGGTGCAAGAATAGCAGAACCGGCTGAAGGGGCATAAGTGTAAGCATCTGGCAACCAGCCATGCATTGGGAATAAAGCCATTTTTAGCCCCAAACCGACAATCATTAACACTGCACCCGTTACGAGAGCAGGATTCACGGGTGTTACAGTAAGAATTTTTGCCACATCAGCCATATTAAGGGAACCGGTCAGCAGATAAATGAAGCCCAATCCAAGCAAGTAAAAAGTAGCACCTATTGTCCCAACAAGCAGATAGCGAAATGCAGCAACAGGCGCTTTTTTCTCACCTACGGCAACAATAGCATAAGAGGAAAGAGCTGATATTTCGATGAACACATACAGATTGAACAAATCACCAGTTACGACAATTCCTGTTAAGCCGGCAAGGAGTAGCATTGCAATTCCATAGAAAGGAACAATTTTCGCTGGCAGTTCAAACTTTACAGAAGAATAGGAATAAATAAGAACAAGCAAACCAACTCCACAAACGACTGAAGCGATAAATGCGGAAAGCGGATCAAGAACATACTCAATGCCAATTGGCGGGACCCAACCACCTAAATGGTAATGAATTGTTCCCGAAGTCGTGACTTTTACAAGTCCAGATAAAGATACAAACAACGCAAATGTAGTTCCGAGAATAGCTAAAGGAAATGCAACTGCGCGCCGAAATTGCCCAAAAAGGACAATAAAGAACGCAGTAACTAAAAAAGTAATTGGAATTAAAACTGGTATATTATTCGAAATCATTCCATTCGTTCCAATAATTCCGGTTCATCCAGGGTCTTAAAACGCCTGTAAATCAATATCAATATTGCAAATGCTACACCTGTGGTTGCAACACTAACAACTATTGCAGTTAGCATTAAAGTATGCGGCAAAGGATTTGCAACAAGATCTGGATTTGTAGCAGGGTGAGACGAATCAATTATTGGTACTGTTGCATTCCATTTACTTGCCGAAGTTACATAAAACATTATTACAGAAGCCTGCAATATATTCATTGCTATTAATTTTTTGATAAGATTTTTTTTCTTAAGCATTCCATATAAACCCAAGAGCAAAATCACTAGTGTAAACCAGTATGCATAATGTCCAACAATAAATTCAATCATTATAATGTTCCTCTAATAGATCATCATATATGGAGATCATGGTCGCCATCACTCCGATAGCCACTCCAATTTCAACCATCAGAATTCCCATTGCGCGAGTCTCAGCATCGGTCAAACCCGGAATGGGCAAGAACTTGTAATCAAGATACATCCCCCCCAGAAGCATAGCGACTATACCCGTTAAGGCGTAAATGAAAACCCCGGTCGCACTAAGTTTACTGCTCCAGCTTCTTCTGAACTGCAAATTTCCCGCTTGTTCTCCAACAGCCAGTCTCATCAAAATAACACTCGCAGCTAGAATTGTACCTCCCTGAAACCCGCCACCCGGACTATAGTGGCCATGAAATATTACATACAAAGCAAATAGCTGTATAAAAGGTGCCAGTAACCGGCTCACCAATACTACTATCGGGCTTTCATGACTTGTTTTCATATTCTTTTCTCCGCAACAATAAATAGCACACCAATCCAGCTGTGAATATGACTGTTGTTTCACCAAGGGTATCGTATCCTCTATAATCTGCAAGTATAACTGTAACTACGTTCGGGGTATTTGCATCTTTCATTGCGTTGCGAATGTAATGGTTGGCTGCACCAATGGAGCCAACCGCACTCGTATCCCGATTAAAGGGAGCATTTACATCTGCGCGATATGGCAACCCAAACGATGCATAAATCATTAGCGCCCCAACAAGACAAACCATAATTAGAGGTAATAGCTTCAATCGATACTCCTTCGCTTTGTTTGATGAACTGCAATTATCAAGAATACTGTTGTTACTCCGGCTCCAACCGCTGCTTCCGTAAAACCTACATCAACGGCACCAACCGCTACATAAAGCAATGCAGAAGCAAAGCTGAAAACGCTTAAAGTAACCACTGCAACTAATAAATCCTTAACTTTCAATGAAACATATCCAGCAATTATCAAAAAAATAAACAGGGCTATTTCAAGTTCCCATACCATATATTATCCTTTGCGTGCCTTCTTTTCGCTAACATCTTTAAACCATGGTTTAAGTCCCTGTTTAAACGCTGCCCGCACAAGAGCATGCGTTCCAACAGGATTTGCCAGAGCAACAAAAACTACAGCAAGCATTAGTTTCAAACTATTAATATTAAATCCTTCATATATTGCAAGTCCAAATATAACCAGCATTATTCCCAAGGTATCGCTTTTCCCTGTAGCATGTGTCCTGCTAAAAAAGTCTGGCAAGCGTAACAAACCTATACTGCCTACGAACATAAAGAAAGCTCCTGCCAGAACAAAGCCTATAGCTATTACACTCTGTAATTCACTCATTCTCACCTCTTTCAAGCTCAAAATACTTTGCTATTGCAATAGAACCAATAAAATTGAGAATAGCATAAGTCAATGCAATATCAACAAACATATCTATACGTCCCATTGCAAATCCGATCAGGCATATAATAACAATTGTTTTCGTTCCTATGGCTCCTGCACCCAGCAATCTGTCAAATAAAGTTGGACCTTTGATTACCCTTATAAACGGAATTGCAATGATTACTGTAAGAACAATACCTATATATGTAAAAACTTTCTCCATAGCTTCATTATAATAAATTGTCTGAACGTATTATATGAACATCCGAAACAACATCACCAACAGATTTTCTAAAAAGCTTTACAACCTTTCGAGGCATTGTGCCATCGGTCAATCCAGCATGCGATTCATCCATTAGCGCGTGAACTGTAAATCGATCTCCTTCTATCAAAATAGTAACTGTGCCTGGAGTAAGTGTAATTGAATTACCAAGTATAACAGCTGCGCCTACATTTGGCATCTTTGCTTTAAAACGAACAATGGCTGGATTTATCGGCATTCTTGGGTGCAGAACAACATAAGCTACCTGCAAAGCTGAGACTATTATTTGCCATAGTAACCAAAAAATATAGGTAAAAACTCTTCCAAAGCGCACCCTTTCCATCTCGGGTATATCACCTTTAAAGAATTTTACCCTATTAATTTTCGAATTCAGGATTTGGATTATAATGACCGATAGCAGACCTAAACTTATGTGGAATAGATCATAATGTCCACTCAGAATAATCCATAAAAGAAACAGGAAAAAGCTTTGCAAAAGTACACTGCGCCACGATAGCTTTCTCTCTGAATACGATTTTGTATGTCCCTCAACTGATGGCATATCTGTTTCCTATTTCGAGATCCTTTCTCCAAAAATCACTCTATCGAAATTTACTCCCATTTTCGTATCCTCGATCAATGAAACAACCTTTTTTGAAACGGGAGCAGATATGTTTAAAAATGACTTTGGGTATATACCAATCCAGGCTATGAATAGCACAATCGGAACTAATGTAACTATCTCACGCTTTGTCAAATCTGTTAGTTTATGTCCTCCATAAATTCCACCTTCCCGAGCAGGTCCCATCATAACTCGTTGATACATCCACAACATATACACTGCAGATAGGATAATACCAAGTCCAGCAAATACTGCATACCAACGATTATTAAGGATAGCGGAATTAAATGTGCCCAGCATAACCAAAAACTCTCCAACAAATCCATTAAGTCCGGGTAAACCAATGGATGCCAATGACATAATCATAAGAAAAGTGGCAAATACAGGCATATATTTTGACACACCACCATAATCTGAAATCAATCTTGTATGAGTCCTATCGTATATCATTCCGACCAGCAAGAATAATGCTCCAGTAGAAAGTCCATGATTTATCATCTGAATAATTGCACCTTGCATACCTTCTTCCGTCATAGAAAAAATTCCGAGCATCACAAAGCCAAGGTGAGATACAGAAGAATAAGCTACCAACTTCTTTATGTCGGTTTGCATCATTGCCACTAATGCACCATAAACGATGCCGATCACAGCCAGAACACATATATATGGCATAAATTTGAGTGAAGCTTCGGGAAAAAGGGGAAGGTTAAAACGAATAAATCCATAAGTTCCCATTTTGAGCAGAACGCCAGCAAGAATCACGCTGCCGGCAGTAGGTGCTTCTACGTGGGCATCGGGTAGCCATGTATGCAATGGCCATACTGGCACTTTTATCGCAAAGCTCAATGCGAATGCGGCAAACAACCACAATTGCAAATTGGGAGCTAATTTCGGAGCAATATTGTAGAGCTCCAGTAAATTCGTTGTAAATTTTCCACCACCAGTTGTCGATGCCATGTACGCCAACGTAATTATTGCAACAAGCATTAATAAACTTCCGAATAAGGTATATAGCACAAATTTAATGGCAGCATAAATCCGATTCGTACCACCCCACACCCCAATAATGAAATACATTGGTATCAGCATTGCTTCCCAAAATACATAAAACAGAAAAAGATCCAGCGATGCAAAAACTCCTATCATACCAACTTCGAGCAATAATACCATCATGGTATATTCTTTAATCTGTTTCTCTATTGATTTCCATGTACCTGAAAGGGCAAGTGGAGTTAAAAAGGTTGTAAGAAGAATTAACAATAATGATAACCCATCAATTCCCACAAAATAACTGATATTAAGACTGCTTATCCATACATAATTCATTTGATATTGAAATCCACTGACAGATGAATCAAAACCTAATAATAGGAAAAGTGATAGTATAAAAGTAAGAATTGTACCAATTAATCCTATTGATTTTATAAGCTCAACTTTCTTCCTGTTAATCAAAAGTATAATCAACGCAAAAATAAGCGGAGAAAAAATAACAACCGTAAGCAAGTAAACTGGAATACTCATAAGTAAATCCCGTCTCTATATATTTAACTGAGCAAAAACCACAAAATAATAAGTAGTACTCCACCCATAAACATAACAGCATAGAATTGGGCAACGCCAGTCTGTATTTTTCTAAAAGCTCCAGCTAACAAAGACACCAATTTCCCTGAGCCATTCACAATACCATCAATAATTGCCACATCGACACCTTTCCACAAAATTCCTTCCGAAACTTTCATAACTGGTTTAACAACAACTGCTTCATAAGCTTCATCAACATAATACTTATTAAGCAACAATTTATAAGCACGGCTGAATCTACTTTTTAGTTTCTCAGGCATTTCTGTATTCTTCACATACATCCATCGAGCGATATAGATACCTGAAATTGCTACTCCCACAGAAACCAGCATCATTATGTACTCAAGGTAATCTTCAGATTGATAACCGCTATATAGTTTGTATTTCGCGGGTTCAAATACAGGATCAAGCCATGCTTCTATAACACTTACATGCGGAATTCCGACCACACCACCTACCACTGAGAGGACAGCCAGAACAACAAGAGGGATTGTCATTGTCTTTGGAGCTTCGTGCGGATGAACATGCTCAGAATCGAACCGCTCTTTGCCTTCGAATGTTAAGTTGACCAACCTGAACATATAGAATGCAGTCATTAAAGCCCCAAGCACACCAACGAGCCAGAGAAACCACGAACCCTGCTCTTTACTGAATGCACTCCACAGAATCTCGTCTTTACTGAAAAAGCCTGATAACGGTGGTATACCCGAAATAGCCAGCGCTCCGATAAGAAAAGTCCAGTATGTGGCTGGCAGATACTTTTTAAGTCCTCCCATTTTTTGAATATCCTGTTCTTCATGCATGGCATGAATTACTGCACCAGAACCGAGAAACAACAATGCCTTAAAGAAAGCATGCGTCATTAGATGGAATATACCTGCAGAAAATGCAGTTACTCCCATAGCCATAAACATATAGCCAAGCTGACTGATTGTGGAATAAGCAAGAACCTTTTTTATGTCGTTCTGCACGAGTCCAATGGATGCGGCAAATATAGCCGTCAAAGCTCCAATAATTGCAACTATACTTAATGTAACTGGCGCAAGTGCATACAAAACAGAACACCGGGCGACCATATACACCCCGGCTGTTACCATTGTAGCAGCATGGATTAACGCACTTACCGGAGTGGGACCCGCCATAGCATCCGGCAACCAGACATAAAGCGGAATCTGCGCCGATTTGCCAGTTGCGCCGATAAATAGCAATAATGTAATCCAGAAAATAGTATTATTACCTACAGGCATTAAATAAGACAGACCAAACACAGTATTAAAATTGAGGCTCTTAAAAGTCGAAAAGATAAGTAACATTCCAAGTATAAATCCAAAATCTCCAATTCGATTTACAATAAAAGCTTTCTTTGCTGCATCACCTGTAAATTTTTTCTCATACCAAAAGCCAATAAGGAGATAAGAGCAAAGTCCTACACCTTCCCATCCGAAGAACATCAGCAAAAAGTTATCCGCCAGAACAAGGTTCAGCATTGCAAAGATAAAAAGATTCATATAGCAGAAAAATCTCCAGAACCCTTTATCTCCATGCATATATCCTATTGAATATACATGAATTATAAACCCAACACCCGTTACAACCAGAGTCATTAAAATAGAAAGCTGATCAACCAAGTAAGATACGTTTACATTAAATGAACCACTGGTGCCTGTATATGTTGAAATCCACGGAAAGAAACAAACTACCGATTTTCGTTCTTCGGCTGGTAGTCCCAGCATGTTAAAGAATATAATCGATGCAAAAATAAATGATAGACCTACGACCCCGCTCCCAATTACACCTATGACTTTTTCGTTTTTTATTCTTGCACCAAACAGTCCAAGAAAAATGAACCCTGCTAAAGGAAATGCGACTATAAACGGAACATATTCAATCATATATCTATTATCTTACCATTTCAAAATATTAATTTCGTCCAGATGAACTGTCTGTTTTCTGCGATATAGTGCTATAATTATTGCGAGACCTACAGCGGCTTCTGCAGCAGCAACGGTCATTATAAAGAAGACAAAAACCTGACCCGTAGCATCACCCAGAAAAGCTGAAAATGCTATTAAAGACAAATTTACAGAATTTAACATTAACTCAATTGACATAAACACAATAATGGCATTTCTGCACGTAATTACACCGACAACACCGGTGATAAACATTACAGCACTGACAATTAAATACGATTCTAATGATACCATATGATTTCCTATTCAAGCTTCTTTTTAGCGAGAACTACAGCACCAACAATTGCCACAATTAATAAAAGCGAAGTTATCTCAAACGGAAAAAGAAATTTTGTAAACAATGCAATACCCACAGATTCAACCGTACCGACTTCAGTAGCTTTGTTTAAATCAATACTCTTGACTTCGTTTTGCATCATTATTATGTATATCAATTCCATAAGTACGCCAAAAGCTAGTCCGCCTGCGAGCACTTTCTTCCAGGAAAATCCTTCCATTAGTTTTCTTTCATCTTTCAGATTTAGCAACATAATAACAAATACAAAAAGAACCATTATCGCACCCGCATATACAAGAATTTGAATAATTGCGATGAATTGAGCGTGCAAGGTGAGATATAATCCGGCAAGGCAGAAAAAATTCAATATTAAGTAAAGTGCAGACATAACAGGATTACGCCTTGTAATTACAAGTATTCCTGATATAATTGCAACTCCCGCTAGAACATAAAACACTATTTGATACATAACTTATTCCTCGCGTATCCATCTTACAAGTTCAGCCAGAGAAGGTCTTTTTCCGTACGATAGAATTGCAACTCTAAAGATCTTCCCCGCCAGCCAAATAGTATATAGAAAAGATACAAAAAGAACTCCAATTGTTCCAATAATTTCCCATGTCTGTGGAAGTTGAATATTTAGTCGCAGAACCATTAAAGTTGGCGTAATTAACGGTATAAATGATAGAATTTTTATTAGAGTAGAATTCGGATTTTGCATAATAACAAGTGAAATTACCAGTGGGAATATAAGCAGCAAGCTCAAATATGATGTAATCTGCTGTGCTTCGTGCTCAGTAGTTACAGGCGATCCAGCGGCAACGAAAATTGCCGCATAAAAAAGGTAGCCCAGTATGAAGTACACAACAGAAAGCAACAGATTTTCAAACAAGAGTACGTTAAATCCAAAACCTACCTTCGAGATAACAGCAAGACTTACCAACCCCCAAATGGTTACCTGCAATACAGCAAGTGCACTTAAACCAAGAATCTTGCCCGCCATTAAGTCTTTTGCAGAGCAGGACGAAAGCAATACTTCAACCAGCCTGTTGGATTTTTCTTCAACCATACTGCGCACAAGCATCTGGCCAGATGTCAATATCAAATATACCAGTATCATTATCAGAATATACCCGGTAAAAAAGACGTCCAGAAACCCTGTTTCTTCCTCTCTTTCTTCAGTAACTTTTATTGAAACTACATTTATCCCGGCAGTTAACCTACCTATTAAAGACGGGTCGAGTCCCTCCTTTGCAAGTCTTCTTTCTACAATTAATTCCTCAATTGTGCGCGAAAACCTTTCCTGTATTTTAATATTGCCAACGTTTCTCGCACGGTATTCAACCTTGCCACTATCGAACACTGAGGAAGAAAAATAAAAGTATCCTTCTATTTCACCCGCCCTCAACAAATCATTTGCCTCAGAAAATGCAGTTGCTAAATCATTTCTTATTTCAATTTTTCTTAGAATATAATTAGGTAAGCCATTAGACAACTTATATTTCTGCTCAAGCCGACCACTCAGATCCAGGTACATTTTATTAGTCTCATCAATAATACCCACAATAATGGGTTGCGTATCTTCTCGCGTGGCTAAAAAGGTTGGCACAGCACCAAGAAGGATTATTATTATAGGCATTATGATAAGTGATAATATAAATGCCTTAGACTTGACCTTTTCAGAAAATTCCCACCATGCAACTTTTATTGCCTTTGTATTCACATCCTTATTCTCTCAAGTTTTTAAGTCTGCAACCTCTTCACTTCATGAGTGCATTCTTCGTTTTTACATTCAATCTGATTTTTTTTCATCACCGCTAACTACCTGAATAAATATTGAATTGAGTGACGGTTCAACAACTTCAAATTTCTTCAAAAATAGTCTATCCTTAGTGTCTGACAACAGCTTTTGACTCATAGTAATATCTGTTAATTCAAGCTCAGCGAAGTTCTGATAAATATCTGCTCTTGTTACATAACTATAATCTCTAAGAAAGCCTCCATCTCCTTCAAATTCAAGATGTATCGACTTTTTCCCGAAACGTCTTTTAACTTCTGGCAAACTGCCTGTCAAAACTGATTTCCCCTTATTCAGCAGACATATATTGTCACAGAGTTTTTCAACCTGTTCCATTTGATGCGTTGAAAAAATAATTCCAGCATTTTTCTGACGTAGTTCCAACAAAATATCTTTTAAAACAGCTTGATTTACAGGATCAAGACCTGCAAAAGGTTCATCTAAAATTAAGAATTTTGGATTATGAAGAATAGAAATAATGATTTGAATTTTCTGTTGATTACCTTTAGAGAGCTCCTCTATTCTTCTATTTTCCTGTCCCAACAATTCAAATCGTTCTAACCAGTAATAAGCTAATGGCTTTGCAGAGTGACTTGTTAAACCCTTTAAGCCAGCAAAATATAAAATAGTGTTAAGCACAGTGCTTTTTCGATATAATCCTCTTTCCTCCGGCAAGTATCCTACAATATTCCATACATCCTCTGTAAACTCTTTGCCATCAAATGTTATTTTTCCACTATCAGGCTTGATTATATTGAGTATGGTTCTGATGGTTGTTGTCTTCCCAGCACCGTTTGGTCCAAGCAATCCGAAGATTTCACCATGTCTTACTTCAAAAGAAAGTTTATCTACCGCAATAATAGAATCGTATATTTTTGTCAATTCGGCTACTTTAAGCATATAATTGCGCCTGCTTTTCTACAAATGTCACAAAAATGAACAGAAGCATAAATCCTATTCTATAGGCAATTGTCATGACCCCGGTTAATATTATTTATGGAGTAATTCTATAGATCATCCTAGGGAATGGAATAGTTTCCCTGACATGCTCCAGTCCACAGATCCATGCAACAGTTCTTTCAATTCCCAAACCAAATCCTGCATGTGGCACGCTTCCATATCGCCTCAAATCAAGGTACCATTCAAATGCTTCCTGTGGAAGATTGTGCTCCTTTATTCTTTGCAACAGAACATCCAGATTATCCTCACGTTCGCTACCACCTATAATTTCTCCATAGCCCTCTGGTGCCAGCACGTCAACAGCAAGTGCCAGTTCTGGGTTTTGAGGATCGCGCTTCATGTAGAAAGCTTTAACCTTAGCAGGATAGCGATGCACCATAACTGGCTTATCGAACTGTTCGGAAATTACGGTTTCATCAGTTCCACCGAAATCATTCCCCCATTCAAACTGAATTCCTTTTGAATGAAGTATTTTTACGGCTTCGTCATAAGTAATTCTTGGCAACGGTTTTTTAACATTCTGCAATTTTGTCGTGTCTCTTTCCAGTACCTTTAGTTCCTCTTCGCAACTCTTTAATACTGTTTGGACAACATATTCCAGAAATTCCTCAGCTAAATCCATATCATCATTAAGATCATTAAATGCCACTTCCGGTTCAACCATCCAGAACTCTGTTAGGTGACGACGCGTTTTCGATTTTTCGGCACGAAAAGTTGGACCAAAACAATACACCTTGCCAAATGCCATTGCCCCTGCTTCTGCATAAAGCTGACCGGACTGTGTGAGGTAGGCTCTACCTAAATCGAAATAATCTACTCCAAATAAAGTTGTAGTACCCTCGCATGCAGAAGGCGTAAGAATTGGTGTATCAATTAAAGTAAAGCCCTGTCCATCAAAAAAATCACGTATTGCTTTAATTATTCTGTGCCTGACGCGCATAATTGCATGCTGACGAGATGATCTCAGCCATAGATGCCGTCTGTCGGCTAAAAACTCAACACCATGCTCTTTCGGTGTAATAGGATAGTTCTGTGCAATTTGATATATAATTGGTATATCCACAATTTCCAATTCATAACCTCCAGGTGCTCGGACATCTTTACGCACTTTACCTTTAACACTGAAAGATGATTCCTGTGTAAGTTTATCGTATAAATCAAATACATTATCCGGCACCTGTCCTTTTACCATTACACACTGTACTATACCTGTGCCATCGCGCAATAACAGGAAGTGTATTTTGCCACTTGATCTCTTATTATATAACCACCCGTGCAGTTGAACTTCAGCTCCAACATATTTTTCTAATTCTTTTATATAAATACGTTTCATATTAACTTTCTCTTAATTTAATTGAGATATATTGTTTATAACCTTATGAATATAAGAAAAAGTTACTTATCCTTCTTATCATCGATTTCAGTAAAATCAGCATCCACAACATCCCGATATTCTTCTTTTGGAGGGGATTTTGTCGTTGTGTGCACATACATATCTTTCCTTCCAGTTCTTTTCTGAATCAATCTAGAAATCATCCTTAAGAGAGCCAGAGCAAGATATATTGCTATTCCTACAACCAGAAATCTTATAAACGTGTAAATAAATAATCTAATCATATTATTTAGCAACCGGGTCAAAATATTCCACCGGCGGTCTATTCTTTTTTAATATGTGTTTCAATAATCTCTCGAATTGCTCCTTGTTATTGACAAAATCTGCCTCAGTTGTTTTTACTATAAGCAATGGTGAAGCCTTGTAACGGAAGAAAAAGTAGTTATATGCTTCGTTCAACTCTTTTAAATAATCCTTCGAAATATTCTTTTCCATAGGTCTTCCGCGCTTTTTTATATTTTCCATCAACCGTTCAATGCTCGATTGCAAATAAATCACAAGATCAGGTTGAGGTATACCCCTCTCAATTGTACTTAGTATACTTTCATAAAGTTTGAGTTCGTCATCCCTGAGTGTTAGATATGCAAAAATCTTATCTTTTTCAAAAATGTAATCCGACACTACGCTTGAATAAAATAAATCGGGCTGTATTAGCTCTTTCTGCTGTTTATATCTATTTAGCAGGAAACATATTTGAGTCTGAAAAGCATACCGTTCTGGATCTTCGTAAAACTTTGGTAAGAACGGGTTATCCTCAAATCTTTCCAATACCAATCTAGCGGGGAGTCGTTCCGCTAGAAGATGTGCTAGTTCGGTCTTCCCTGCTCCAATAACACCTTCAACAGCAATGTAATGCAAACCAGATGGTATATCCACCATTTACACTCCTTTATGCTTCAATAAGATTGGAGGGTATAACTTTTTCACATCCTCATTTATTTCACACTTATCTAAAATTTCAGAAATGCTTAACCCAGATTTTGGATCTTTAAATTCCGGTTCTATTTCTTTAAGTGGAATAAGGACAAATCTTCTTTTCATTACCTCTGGGTGCGGAATAATTATTTCATCATTCTCAAAACTCAATGAATCATAATATAAAATGTCAATATCTATTTCTCTCGGTCCCCACTTTATGCTTTTCCTTCTACCCAATTGTTTCTCTATCTGCTTGGTTTTTCCAAGAATTTCTAGCGGACTCAGTTCAGATTCAATCTCAACAACCATATTTAAAAAATACGGCTGGTCCTTTTTGCCGTATGGTTCAGTTTCATATATTGATGAGGAATTTTTTAAAATTGTGCATTCCATTTCAGATATTTTTTCAATTGCCTTTTGTAAATATAGAAGCCTGTCACCTACATTTGAGCCTAATCCAAGCAGAACTTTAGCCATTGCTGTTTCGAAATTCAGTTAATTCAACTTCTACGTAATCGATAACTCCTCTTACCGGGGCACCTGGTTTTCGCACTCGAACAGTTACTGAACAAACTTTCGGAAAATTTGCCAAAATCCCTTTACCTATTGAACTAGCAAGTGATTCAAGTAAAAAGTGCTTTTTACCCAAAACAAGATTCTTGATGCAATCATAAACCCGCTCGTAATTTACTGTATCCTCAAGATGGTCCGATTTTGCTCCTTCGGATAGATCGCAATTGAGCTCAACATCCACTTCAAACTTACCACCAAGATTTTGTTCATCTGTTAATACGCCATGATACGCATAGAAAACAGCATTATGCAAACGAATAACTCCACGCTTTGATTCTTTCGAGTTCATAATATATTTCTTTCAAAAGAAAAAGTTATGCAACTTCTCAGTGAAATGCAAAAACTATGCATTCCATTGTTTCTCAATTGCTACTGTTAATCTACGAACAACCGTTTCCTTACCCAATATTTCCATAAGCTCGAATAATCCCGGCCCACCTGTCTTACCTGTTATTGCTAATCTTGCAGGATGAATCAATTTGCTGGCTTTGATTTGAAGTTCATCTGCTAACTCTCTAAGTGTCTTTTCAATTGAGGTATGCGTAAAATCCTTGAGAGAGAGGATTCGAGTTAGTAATTTTGCAAGAAGCCCTTTTGCTTCAGAATTCAAGTACTTTTTTACGCCAGTTTGATCATAAGAAACCGGGTCTCTGAAGAAATAATCTCCATTTTCGACAAGATCAGGTAAAACCGTCATCCGTTCTTTCATTAACTCAATAACTTTAACAAGATAATCCTTCCTAAAATTTGTATACCCTTTTGCATGCAGATAAGGTTCAACCAGTTCAGCAAGTTCTTCGTTCGATTTCAATTTTATGTGCTGAAGGTTTAGCCAGTTCAGTTTTTCTATATTAAAGACAGCACCGGATTTTCCTACACGTTCAAGCGTAAATTCTTTAATCAGATCTTCCATAAAAAATATTTCCCTATCGTCACCAGGATTCCAACCGAGCAAAGCAATGAAATTAATAATTGCTTCCTTTAAATAGCCTTTCTGTCTATACTCTTCAACTGCAACGTCGCCCTGCCTTTTACTTAGTTTGGATTTATCAGGATTTAGAAGTAACGGTAGATGTGCCATAACTGGAACATTCCAACCAAAATATTGATATAGCAATAGGTGCTTTGGAACACTTGATAGCCACTCCTCACCCCTTATTATGTGAGATATGTCCATAAAATGGTCATCCACCACCACTGCAAGGTGATATGTCGGGAATCCATCAGATTTTAGTAAAACTTGATCATCCACCATTTGAAATGAAATTGTCACACGTCCGCGAATCACATCTTCAAAGGTTATCTCTCCATCTGTAGGCACTTTCATACGGATTACATGTTTCTCACCCTTTTCCGCTCTGGTTTGTGCCTCCTCCTTCGATATACTACGGCAATACCTATCGTAAGCTCTTTGCTGAGCCCGTAGTTGTTGAAGCCTTTCTGAAGAGCAGAAACAATAGTAAGCGTGATCATTTTTTACTAAATCCTCTGCATATTTTTTATATAGTTCCAACCTTTGAGATTGAATGTAAGGGCCATAGCTGCCATCGCGATCTGGACCCTCATCATAATCTATTCCAATCCATCTCAATGTATTAATGAGATTTTCAACTGCACCTTCGACTTTACGAGTTTGGTCGGTGTCTTCAATACGCAATATAAATTTCCCGCCATTATGTCTTGCAAACAGGTAATTATACAATGCCGTACGCAAGCCCCCGACGTGCAGATATCCTGTTGGACTTGGAGCAAAACGGACCCTTACTTGATTCCCCATTTAACTAATTCCTTAATTCTATGGCATAAAAAAAGCGTCTCCCGCTCACATCTACGAGACGCCAATTAACGGAACCTGCGGAGAGGGGGGGATTCGAACCCCCGATAGAGCTTTTCAACCCTATAACGGTTTAGCAAACCGCCGCCTTCAGCCACTCGGCCACCTCTCCATTACCTCAATTTGTTACATATAATTAAGCAAAAATAGTCGCGAAAAGCAATGAAAATTCTGCTTCTATCGATAATTCTAACTATAAATAATAGAAAATCATTTAGAATAATGTGTAGATAAATGGAGCTAAGGCTGAACCTTCGACTAGCACTATCAATATACTGATGAGCACTAAAATTATAATAATGGGCGCGAGCCACCACTTTTTGCGAACACGAAGATAAAGCCAGAACTCTTTTAAGAACAAACCAATTGATTTGAATTTTTGAAATAATTTACTCACAACCTTACCCTTCCTCTATATGAATTAATCGGGCTCAAATTTTTCTTCTACATGAAATACATATCCCTGCTCAAGTAATGATTTCTTTTCCAGAATATAACTACCTATAACCAGATAATCCATGTTTGTTCTAAAAAAGCACTTTATAGCATCCATTGGTGTACAAACTATTGGTTCGCCTCTTACATTAAATGAAGTATTAATTATGACCGGGCAACCAGTGAGATTTTCAAATTCTTCTATCAAGTCATAAAATAAAGGGTGTTCCTCTCTTTTAATTGTCTGCAAACGTGCAGAGCCATCGACATGCGTAACTGCTGGAATCGTCCGATTATTATCCTTGACCTGAGCAACAAACAGCATATACGGACTCGGTCTGTCAAAATCGAAATAGTCTGCTGTCCTTTCCCATAGAACAGTAGGGGCAAATGGTCTGAAGCTTTCACGAAATTTTATTTTAAGATTCACCCGGGAAAAGTTTTCCGGATTACGGGCATCTGCTAAAATGCTACGAGCTCCCAAGGCTCTTGGACCGAATTCCATTCGTCCCTGAAACCATCCTATAACATTTTGCTCCGCAATCAACTTAGCTGTTTTATGCAAGAGTTCTTTTCTTTCATAGCGATATGCTGGCAAACCAAGTTCTTGCAACAATTTCTCGATTTCACTATCACTATAGTCTGGACCGAGAAAAATATTATTCCACACATAAGTTCTTGTATTTCCAAGCAGAGTATTATAAAGATAGAAAGCAGCTCCTACAGCTCCACCTGCATCACCTGCAGCAGGCTGTATAAAGATATCACCAAAACCTGCTGATTTCAGAATCTTGCTATTTGAAACGCAATTCAAAGCAACTCCGCCTGCAAGACACAGATTTTTGCACCCTGTAGTTTTCTGAAGATGCCTTGCCATTTTTACCATTATAATATCAGTAACTGCCTGGATAGAGGCAGCAATATCTTTGTGGAATTCCGTAAGTTGCGATTCTGGTTTACGGGGCGGTTGACCAAACAGCTTATTGAATTTGCCATTTGTCATCGTAAGTCCATAATGGTAAGCAAAATACTTCATATTTAATCGAAAGCTTCCATCTTCTTTTAGAGAAACAAGTTCATTCAAAATCAAATCAGCAAATTTTGGCTTACCGTATGGTGCCAGTCCCATTACTTTATACTCAGCACTATTAACACGAAATCCAAGATAATAAGTAAAGGCAGAATATAACAGACCTAGAGAATGTGGAAATGAGATATTATGTGTCAGTTTGATAGAATTACCAACACCCATTCCAATAGTAGTAGTTTCCCACTCACCGACCCCATCTGCGGTTAAAATAGCAGCTTCATTGAATGGAGATACCAGAAATGCGCTAGCAGCATGTGAGAGATGGTGTTCAAGAAAGATAATTTCAGGTTTCTTACCAAGCTCATTGCGAATTTTTTGGGGAATCCATAGCTTCTCCTTCAGCCAGAGCGGCATTGCTTTTAGATATGCTGGCAGGCTTCTTGGAAAAGTAGCAATTGCAGTTGATAAAATTCTTTCAAACTTAATAAAAGGTTTATCATAGAAAGCTACATAATCCAAATCGGATGGATTGAGTCCTCCCGCCTTAAGGCAATATTGTATAGCATGCGCTGGAAAATCTTGATCATGTTTTTTACGTGTAAAACGTTCTTCCTGAACAGCAGCAACCAACACGCCATCTTTAACCAAAGCGGATGCTGAATCGTGATAAAAACACGAAATACCGAGTATATTCATAACAATTTAAAATTGATATTTAAAACGCTTTAAATTTTCTTCAGTGGATATTTTCTCTTCCCAGTATGAGGTGATCTTAACTTTTATTCTTCTTTGCAATGGATCATATCCAAACAACTTTGCTATAACAGCAAAAGGACCGATTATAATGAAATAAACGAGCGTTAACAATATGATCGTATTAACAACACCAAGAATATGGGCAAATTGCATCCACAAAAATTTTACCTTTTTGAAAAAGAAGATCACAAAATATTTCGTTTTCGCTATCATTGCATTTTACCTTATCTTTTATATTTCTGCACTTTCGCCAATAAAATCATCCTTTGTAAATAAGGGGTATACTCTGACCTCGGTGCTATTACTTTAAGGCGTTTATAACATTTCTCGGCTTCTTCTGGCTTGGCATTAAGAAGATATGCTCTGCCAAGATTAAAAACCACTTGTGGATCCCATAAATCTGCGTGATTCAAATTTTCAATAGCTGTTTTTGCATCATTATTCATAAGCGCAATTTGACCGATCCACTTATAAGCAAAAGGATTTCTAGCATAGATTAAAGACTTCTTCAATAGTACCCGCGCACTATCATATTTTTGTTGTCTAACATAAATTGAAGCAATTTTATTATAAAATTCAATCTCCTGTGGTATAGAAGCGATGAGAGCATTATATTCAGATATGGCTTTATTCCAATCCCCTTTTTTCTCATAAATTTTTGCAAGTTCGAGGTGTGCTACCTCTATATTAAAACTGTCGCTCGGAAGCACTCTAAATGCCAAACTTTCCAAATAATTCCCTGGCTGAAAGTCGTTCATAAAGAGATTAGGTAGACCTTTTGGCTGAAAAGGCCATCCTCCTTTTAAACTTTTAATTACTAGTTCTGCATAAACACTATCTAGCTCAGTTGTACATGATTTACAAATATCTTCGAAACTAATTTCTCGCCAATTCTCTTCAATAAATTTAGCTTCTCTCATAGCCTCGTAGAACTTTTTTGCCATTAAACAAAATCCTTCCTTAGTTGGGTGCAAATGCTCATGTATAAGATTTCTTCCTATTATTCCGTTAGGAGAATACTTTTCAAACTCACTCAACATAGGTATGCATATTTGATTATATTTTATCGCCAGATTTCTAATGATCTCATTAAATTCCTCAGGAGCTCTAAATCTTAAAGCATCCAGATCTTTAGCTAATAAATAGTACCTTCTTGCATTTTCGAAATCCTTCTTTCTCTCCAATTCCTGTGCCATCTTGTAGGCTTTTTCCGCGCTTCCATAAACTGAATCTTCTACAGAAATAAATGGCGGTTGATCACGCATATTGCTTACAAGTTCACTTATTATAACAGGGACTCTATTCCTTGATAGTTTCTCTAAAATGGCTGACATATTTTCAAAAAATTGTTTCTTTCCTATTTCATAAAGAGGTCCCTTGTAAGGGATAATTTGCTCAGCAACCATGGTTTCCATCAAGGTAGCGGAAGGCTTAATTACACTTCCTCCATAAACAATCGAGCTAATTTTCAGTCTAAACCAACCAATTACGTCCCTGAGTAATAAGAAGGTTCTTAAGGAGTTTAAGGTAAGATACAATTTTATCAAACCTCTTATAGGGCCCAAGGATTGAGACGATCCAACACCCAATGCTCCATAATATTCATTATGCCCAGTGTATATCAAAATAAGATCTGGTGATTGTTTAACAATCTCATCCACAAAATCCAGAAGCGTATACGAATTTATTGCAGATAGCGACAGGTTTATCACTTCTATATATTTGTCGGGAAATGTTTCGGATAGAGCCCGCCAAAGAATATTGGGGAAAGAACCATTAGCGCTATACGGGAAACCTGCTGCGGAGGACTCACCTAAAACAAATATCCTGTAACCATTTTTCGGTTTTTTCCTTAAGAATATTTGATGCGGCGGGGTGGGAATACTGGATTGAACCGTAAAATATCTGCGAGCCACATTTAGATTACATCTATAATATTGCTCATAACCTGGCGGACCGTCTATAAATAACCTTAAATCTCCACCATAATTAATCAGCCTTAATATCAATTCAGTTGAAATGAAAAGAACGCAAGGAATTAGAATCGTTAAAATGAAGAAAAATCTTTTCTTCTTTTTTTCCTCTTCCAAAGTGTTATTGTTAAACATTTATAATCACCAGATTAGTACAAGAAATTAATAAGCCTATTCTTTTTACCAATATAACAGCATGAATATATCTATCAATCGACTTAAACCACATGTAAATTAATATCTTGAATAATCTTATCATAAGATAGAATAACAAAATAATAATAAAAGAAAAAGCGTCTATGCCTGAATAAGGCATAGACGCCAGGAGGAGGGAGGTAATCCCGAGCATATTACTTCATCATAACCATTTTACGTACAAGGGTTGTCGTGCCAGCATTTAACCTGTAGAGATAAACACCACTTGGTAAGGCAGACCCATTAAATCTAGCTGTGTATGTTCCCCTATCTTTAACTTCGTTTACTAAGACCGCAACCTCTTGTCCCAGGATATTGAAAACAGAGAGTTTAACAAATCCCTTCTGAGGAACAACATAACGAATTTGGGTTCCGGCATTGAACGGATTTGGATAATTTTGGGCCAGCTCATAGCCTGAGATAACCTCATGGTTTTTACCATTAACAGATTCTGGAGCACCGCTTAGCACAGCCGTACCGAACAGGGAAGCGTTTTTCCATGTGGTACCATCTGTAGCCCACCAGTGTAACACATGGGTCCTGCTCTGTACATCATTATCCACATCAGCATTTGATATCTCAAATCCTAATACATGATCCGCCTCAAGTGGAAATGTCAGTGAATCCCTTGGTATGCGAAGCTCACAATTATACCCTAACTCCGTTGTCTGCCATACATACTCCCCTTTACCATTGCCTTTCACCGGAGACTGCCAGTTCTCACCCTCTACATATCGCCACTGAACATCGTTACCATCGTATGATGTTGTCTTCTCGTTACCACCATCTATGAATATCTCAAAACAGTCTGTCATCCATGGATCCGCTCCAGGAGGTACACATATTGTGTCATCTACAACACTGACAAATACATATAGATAATCATTGTCCCACATAAATCTGGCACTTGTCCTGTGATCGTCCCATGTATTGAAGAAAGGTATAGGATTTTGGCTTGGTAAATCCTCAAATCTTGTTAGTGAATATTCATCTGCAACATCCCATTCACCTTCTTCAATTACACCATCTACTGTTGGAGGTGTATCAGTATAAGGTATTCGCATTATATCACCCGCTATTCTCTCACTGCTTAGCATAGCCGTACCGAACAAGGAAGCGTTTTTCCATGTGGTACCATCTGTAGCCCACCAGTGTAACACATGGGTCCTGCTCTGTACATCATTATCCACATCAGCATTTGATATCTCAAATCCTAATACATGATCCGCCTCAAGTGGAAATGTCAGTGAATCCCTTGGTATGCGAAGCTCACAATTATACCCTAACTCCGTTGTCTGCCATACATACTCCCCTTTACCATTGCCTTTCACCGGAGACTGCCAGTTCTCACCCTCTACATATCGCCACTGAACATCGTTACCATCGTATGATGTTGTCTTCTCGTTACCACCATCTATGAATACCTCAAAACAGTCTGTCATCCATGGATCCGCTCCAGGAGGTACACATATTGTGTCATCTACAACACTGAGAAATATATAAAGATAATCTTCATCCCACATAATGCGAAAAGTACTAAAATGCTCCGCGTAGGAATTATGAACACCATTGCCGTCTTCGAACTTCAATAGAGGAATTGCAGTCGTATATAGCCATACATCATCCAGATTACCATCTATTTCAGGAGCTGATGAGCAATAGGGTATCATTAGAAGATCATTAACCACCGTATTTGATTTCTTTGTTCCGGCGGTCGCTGAAGAAACAAGAAATACAAAAAGGGCAATCATAACAATAAAATTAAAATACTTCATAACGTAATCTCCTTGTTTAATAGAACAAATGGCTCGTTAAACTTTTACTACCAAAAATACTACCAAAAATATTGTATTTAAGTCATAGACCCCCTCCATTTATTGGTTAAACATAATTTTTTATTAACTTCAAACAGAAATTATAGATTTCTTCCGAAATAAGGGGCCCCATCCTTTGCGGTGCCCACCTTATATATTTGTACAGAATCCGCCCCCGTAACTGAACGTCCTCTATTCAGATACAACTCTTTCCCATTACCCCAAACAACCTGATCTAACACCGAAGGTAATATATTTTCCATATAGAATGGTGTAATACTGCCATCCGATTCCAGCACATAGAAAGACTGCCCAGGTAAAGCATTTTTCATGCACATATAGATTAATCCATCACAATCAAAAGTAAAGGAGCTTATTTCTGCCTGCTGAAAACCAGCAACATTCGTAATATCAAGCACAAGCTGTGGTTGTCCCACTGAATCAACAGCATTCCCGGTATGATATATTGTATTTTTCCAGATTGCCCGTTTCGGAATAGAAGGATCGGTACCAGAATATGATGCATATACATAAACCTCATTATTAAAAACCCGTATATCACCTATTGTATAATTCGCAGAATATCTACTAGTATTTATTATGGTTTTCAAGGGAGTAGCTACAAAAAGCCCTCGTGTTTTACCTGTAAACAAATTACCATATTCATCGAACTCTACTTTTTCCAGGTTACCAGCGGATGACCCAAAATTAACATAAAGTTCGAGCGTGTTACCACTTTCACCCCGAGTTCGCCATATCCTGGTTTTTGCAGCTGCAATATAAAGGTAACCTCCAGGTCCGAAACGTATATCGTATATTCTTGCTAGATCAGCTGGTGAACACGTTTTGAATAATGTTATTTGAGTTGGGGACGTTATTTTATAAATATACATGGATTTTGCTATGTATAGATTATTGCTATTATCAAGCTCCATACTCATCAACATCTCACTGGGACGAGTATTCACTATTTCACCTGAATTAAAAGGAAATATCGGATTTTGTATCTTATAAAAAGAAGGAAATCTTGCTATACTTAAACTGCCATGAACAACTATGGAAATTGTTATGGAATCACCATAAATAGGTGGTCTGTACACTCTTATTGTATTTTGTGTAGATGATTTTATATAGCCTAGGTATTTATCAAAATACACCTGGTTAAAATATGGATTTGTGGAGAAGTTGGCACCTTTTATTACTATTTCACGCACGCCAGCAACCGCAGAATCAGCTGGCTCAATTGAATCAATTACAGCTGGCGGTAAGTATGAAGCATTTGGCTCATATATCATCGGCGGTTCTTTATACTCCACACAACCAACTAATGCAAGATTTAAAGCAAACATAATCAACAAAGGAAAATTTTTATTATTGATCTGTTTCATAGCTTCACCAATTCTTATTAAAAATTCTTACATACAATTAATTATAAATTGATTAATTACTCACATATCTATTCTCAATGTCAACCTTTGCACGTTACCGAATCGACCAAAAGGAGTATAGGAATAATCACCTGAGACAACACCATATTTTGACGACAACATACTGCTTGATAGTCCTATTCCATAGGTAATATTATCCTCACTGTTATTTGTAACATATCCAATCCTTAAGGATAATGTTTCAAATATCGTATACTCAGCTCCAAGCAACAGCTGCTCTGGATGCGAACGTGGATGGGTAGCATCCACAGCAACCAATAATTTATGGTCTTTTACTACGTTGAAAAAGTCGAGAACATTAGCTGAAATACCGAATGTAAAAAGCAAAGGCAATTGAAAACCTTCAACTTCATATTTAACTTCACGTGAAAAATTACGCACACACATACCAAATGCTAGACTCTTAATACCTGTTTTAAAATGTGTACCAAAATCAAACGCAATGACATCTGCAACATTCGATTTGGTCGCATATGCATTGCCTTCAGGAACAATAGCCTTGCCCAGGTACTGATAGCAGAACTTAATTTGTCCACCCACACCGAACCAATCTGTAATCGGTTTTGCATAACCAATACCAATAGCAAGGGCTGAGGGCTCAAAGATTTCCGTATCAATGTACCCGTCTGTATTATCGTAACGCATAGTACCTTTAAACTCACCGTAATCGACTGATTGCAAACTCAATCCTATTACTCCATAATTCCCTGAAAATGGCCTCAGAATCAAGCTTAAAGAAAGATGTTTTATATCCGCAATCCATGAATTGGTACTTAGTGAAAAGCTCATAAAATTCTGGATATCAGACATTGTCGCAGGATTATGGAATAAAGCACTTCTATTTGCTGAAACAGATGCTACTGCAAGGCCCATACCGCCTGCTCGAGCATCAGAAGAGATAGACAAAAAATTGAACCCTGTTTGCGCCCACTTTACCTGAGCATACCCACTCTTATAAAAAATCAGGCTGCTCAAAATCATAGTCAATAAAAATTTCTTTCTCACTTTTTTACTCCTTTAAAAGTTGTCCTAATTCTTCCAAATGCAAATGCATAACTATAGTATTAATAATTTGAAATATAAAAGACCGGTTACAGGAGCCATCATTGGCGGATTGCTGAGATAAAATCTTACTAAGTATGTGCCCGGACTCAGATTAAACTTAAACCTGCCTTTAATTGTAAAAACCTTTTCCGACCCTTGAGCACTTGACACAAATTGAGTACATGAAGATATACTTTCATTAGACATAGAATTATCACAAGGAACCAGGCTGGTATCACTTTTTATGATGTCAGGTAATACATACTCATGAGTATTCCTACCGTTTGAACTTATATAATATTGCAGGCTAATATAAAAAACATATTCCTGCTTTCCACCTGTTGCAACAATTTTTGCATAAACATTTTGCGGAGCCTTTGCAGGATTTTTTGCATACTCGAGGAAAATTAATGAATCAGTACCCAATGCTGGCAGGCTATCCAATAACTGGCTATAGTATTTTTTAATTACCTGATTAGCACTTAAAGTATCAAGCTCTTGTTGAGGGATAAAAGTGGAAAATCTCGATAATGAACGTCCTGTAATAAGCACGACACTGCTATCGTACACCTGTTTTGATAACATAGAACATGCATATGCATCTATTGCCGGAGAGTCGAATTTTTTTTCTTTATACTCATCTGGCAAGATGCTTTCGCATCCCATATTTAGAAACAGACAAGATAAAGATATTGCAAAAAGAATGCTTAATAACCAAGGTTTGCATATATTCTTATTTTTCATGATCAATCTCCGTTTATCTAATTATTATAAACTTTAAATAAGTACTTTCGCCTTTTTTGAATCGCAATTTACCATTTTCATCGTAATAATCCTGCGTTACCTCAAAGTGTGCGACATATACACCGCTTACCACTATCTGTCCTGACGAAGTAGTTGAATGCCAAAAATGCGAGCCACTAGCATCATTGTGTTCTATTGTTTCTATTAAATCACCTGTCTCTGTATATATTCGTATTTTACAGTATGGTGGAAGTCCGTAGAATGCAATTCTATCCTGAGCGTCTGGCTGGTTACCAAAATACAGCTCTCTTGATCGTATAATCCATGGATTTGGAACCACACGAATATCCGATAAACTATTCCCTGGCGGCCGAGTAAGAAATGCAGGATAGATTGTAGTTGTATAGAATCTACTACTTCTTAAAGGAACACCAGGTTCATAATCATTTTGTGTTCCGTCATCTTTTGAGACTATGTAATAGTAGTAGTTAAATCCTCTACGTGCAGTTTTATCAATGTAAGAATGTGTTAGATTACTTTTATTACATGAGAATATAAGTGTAAAGGTTGTATCATAACGACCCTCAGAGCGGTACACTTCATAACCATCAAAATGAGGATGCGCTTCTGCTTCAGGACCTTCCCATGTTAAAGTAATTTGGATACCGCCTGAATTAACAAAAAACTTGCTTGGTGGCGGGGGCGGTTGAGGTATCGCATAACCTGAATTGTAATTTGCTATTGCCCTTCTGAATGACCTGAATAGAGAATCCTTGCCAGTAAATACCCAACAATTTTTATATTCATTTCGATCGGTTGTCGATGTTTTTCCAAGTGGATTCACAGGCGGTAACGGATATTCAGTTAATCCCCTAGGGGGAACTTTGTTGAACCAGCTTTGCGCAATTTCGTTTACCAGTGCCCTATCACTCATTATTCCAGAGACAGCCTCTGCAAATACTATCCTTATTGTATCCCCTGGTTTCATCTCATAGGGACCAAACCCTTGCGCTGCAGAATATCCACCCGGATCACCACCCCATGTATTTGCATACCCGGTAGGCCATCCGTAAGCATTCTTACCAATCTGCTCTGCATGTGTTTGAGGAGGATGACCAGCTGTCATATATTGGTATTTTTCTGTCATAAGAGAGGAATTATACAATTCTACAGACTGTGCATCCCTATCGGAGCCCATAATCCTTGTTGTAATAGGCTGTGTAGGATCATCACTATGATCAGTACTGGACTTATCGGCATGCAATACCACTATGCCCGCAAAACATGTTCCCGACATAGTAGAACCATTGAACCTGTTTGGATGTCCAATATCTTCTTCAACGGTACCTTCCGTTGATACTGGTCCATAATATGACCAAACAGCCCTAAAATCATTAGGGGGAGGTAATTTATGTGCATCATCTTGACCGCAAGCATCATTAATTGTATTTAATCCCCAACTTGCTCCAGTTGGTGCCCAAGCAGGTATTGCAGAGTAAGATTCGCCTGCAAATCCATAACGATGTTGCCAGTGAAAAACTACACCCGTTAATGTTCTGGGCGGAGTTAAAGTTGTGCCTGCTCCATCAATAATACCAGTATTTATAAATTGATATTCATATATATAATAGTTATCATGATTTTGTTGGGTAAAAGCATAAACTTTTCTTATAACCGTAATTCCAATAGGAGTGTGAAATTTATTATATATCATTCTGTCACAAGGCAAATTTGGATCGTATTCGTCTACCTGATCGTCGAAATCTCTTTCAGTAGCAGGAATTCCATCTACATATACTTGCGGATGCGGGTATTTACCAATTAATTTGAATTCCTGAGGGAAGACATGTGAATTTATATACAAATTTAATCTACCTAATGAAACAACCATATGTGGGTAGGTACGATCCGTTTTAGGATCATAAAAATCAGTTGTCCCAATCCAAAGGCATTTTCCAACGTTAACACCTTTATTAAGTGTATATTCTCCAGGCCAATTTAGTCCATCTAACTGGTCAGTAGTCAAATAAGCTCTACTTCTTCTACCATATTCAACTTCAGCACCACCATTTGAAAACCATTGGTGAAGACGGCTTATTTTAAGCCATCTTATGGACTGAGGACCGACCACCTGAGAGTAGACAGTCTGTAATAAAGACTGATTACCAATCAGAAAAACAAGCATGAAAGCAACTATTGGGTGTAATATTCTATTTAGACCAACGAATTTTGAGTGTTTCATATAATTTCCCTCATCATAACTTAAATGATATTGTTAAACCGAAAAACACTTGTCTAGGATTAAGAAAATCAAACGAGCTATTATTTGGCATGTCTATGTATGCTTTATCGTCAAGTATCTTTTTCATTCTTGCTTTTTCAACCTCTTTCCAGATTTTTGCCGAATAATCATATTCCATATATTTTCCGGTAGCACGATCGTAATATATTGTACCTGGTATAATATTTCTTTCTCCAAGCTTGTAAACATCAACAGCTTGTTCGATAGGCTGGAAAGGTACTCCTTCCTTTCTAACATCACCCACGCGATCATTACCTGGAATATTATTATATGCAGGACTTTCGGGAAGATGTAATGATTCCAAATAAAAACGCTGATCATGGGAATCATAGAAACTTGCTCCAGATAAATGCTTTGTATTAAGAACATTATCTATGTCAACAAAAAGCGTTATTTCAAAGTTTTTTATCGGAACTGTTTTGCTAATTCTCATATCAATATTGTAGTAATCTGTACACTGAACATTCTGAACAAGCGTACCAATGTCAGGAACATTATTTGGATTATAATTTATCCATTCACCCGCCTTCCATTTTGCTATAATATTGACATTCCAACCGGTTAGAAGAATTTCTGGCTTTAAATCGCTCGGCGTAAAAAAAGTGAGTCCAATATTAATTTTTGGCTGCGATATCGGTTTCCTTTGATAGCGCAATTGTGTATTTCTATCATCTAATGCTTGTTGCGCTGGATTCTCACTGATAGATTGCCTTCCAAAAGCACCCTGTGTAACTACCTGATAAGTGTAATTTGCAAAACCTCTAATCCAGTTACCATCTGATTTTCTAATTGTTATTTCAAGACCTCTTATATCTCTATAGTTATTATTACTAGCCTTATAGTAGTTGATTGGTTTTCGATCGCTTGCGTAAGTTACAAATCCTTGTTCATTAGAAATATCATTATAAAAAGCTGCTAATTGTAATAAAATCATAGAAAATAGAGCCTGATCGTATCCCAATTCGTAAGATATCGTTTTTGCCTGCGTTAAAGTCGGATCACCTATATTTCTTATCCTCCCAGACAACAAATCCACGCCCAGTCGGAACACTTCTTCAAATTCTGGCATTTGTTTAAAATGACCATAGTTAAAATACAGCTTTGAGTTCTCTGTGATTGGATGCGAAATACTTAATCGTGGACTCACTGATACATCGGGTTTTATTTTCTTCTTTGGATAATTAGCATTTCCGCTATAACTTGAGTAAAAGCTTTCATCGAACTTGTCTACGTCATACCATTCTGTATTAGGATTAGTAATTTCGAGCCTCAGGCCTACGTTAGCAATAAATCCCTCCATTTCAATTTTATCCTGAGCATATACTGCTAATTGATACGGATGCCATCTCTCCTTAACATAGTTAATATCACTGAAATAAGGATTAACAGAACCGTAATCCAATTTAAGATCATACGTTTTGAGCTCAAAACCTGTTTTAATGAGATGCCTTTTCGTAATCTGACTTGACAGGTCACCCTTTATCATAAAGGAACTAACAACGCTGGAATCACGAGCAGTAGAAGAATGGCCACCATAAAACATTCCAGTAAGACCAGAATTAGGATTTGGATCCCAACCAAATGGTGCTTCATCCACAAAGTAACCCGGAACCACCTCATAACGCTTGGTTAGATCTCTTCTGCGTATTGGTCCTGTTGTATATTTCCTCTTTACATACTCAAGGCTAACTTCGTAATACATTGTAGAACTTATCATATGAGTCAGCTTCGAGTTTACTGTTGTATTATTCACAATGGCTTGGCTATACCATGAGTCACAGAAAATTCTAGATGGTCTCTGCTCATTGGTTATTTCCGCAATTTTGAATGGAGTCCTCATATAATCTGTAGGATCCCAGTATGGTACACCATTTATTCCCCAGGCTGGGTTATTGAACTGCTTATCATTTTCGTTCAAGGCAACGTTATATGTTCTTCCACTTGAAATCGATGCCATTAAACTCATGTCTTTTCTTATATCAGAATTTAGTTTCAACGACCATAATTCTTCTCTATAATCATCACGCGAGAGTGGAATTAGCAACATTTCTTTTTCAAATCTATATGCTGCAAAGAAGCGTAAATTACCCAAATATTTCCCAATGTATGGTACGGGGCCACCAAATCCGGCATCGACATCATAATCCGGAGCAATGGTCGGTCTTCTTCTTCTTTCCCATTGCCATACCCTCTGAGCAGCTGAAGGCGATAAATCATTGGTCGGATCACCATCCTCCATTAAAGACTTTGAGATAGCATTCCATCCTTCAAATTTAGGATATTGCCTTTTTGTGTAATAATCCCAGCCATTCCATCTGCCATCGCCATTTATATCAGTAAACCGTTCTCCTGGAGTATAAACACCATTACTATCAGAATCGACAAAAGGCTCACCATCCGTGCCAACCCAGCATACTTCTGGATCCAGATAGGGTCTATTCCACATTGAGTTTGGATCAAACACTGATATGCCAAAATGTTTTGGCGTTGGCGGACTATATCTTACCGTAGCTTTGCCAAAGTATTTCTCAACATCCCCCTCTTTGCTAATAACATTTACAATTCCAGAACGAACCTGTCCATATTCAGCATTAAAACCACCTCTTTCAACCGATACTTCCTCAACAGCACTTAATGCAACCATTGTTATAGGTTGATTATTCCTTGGATCTCGCATTGTCGCACCGTCCACCTGGAACAAAAGCTCATCAGCATAACCTCCTCGAACTCTAAGTCCATCTTCAACGCCTGCCTGCAATTGCACTATATTATCGAGCGTTGAGACCGGCATATACATTATCTCATCTTTTTGAACAGCGGCAACGCTTGTTGCGACATCCTTACGAACGACATTTCTCTCTGCCAATATTGTTATAGTTTCAGCCTCAATAGCTTGTTCCTCAAGCTCTACGTTTACCTCGGTTGTTTGATCTATACGTACCTTCACATCCTGAGCCTGAACAGCTGTGTATCCAACACAGCTTACATTTAATGTATACGTTCCAGGAGGCACAAGAAGAATCGTATAGTATCCATCGATATCCGTAGAAGCGCCCAAAGAAGTGCCCTTGATCATAACATTTACCGACGGTATTGGCTCACCCGTTTTCTTGTCTACTATCCTACCTGTTATTTTTCCAGTAGTTCCTGCAATCAAAATAGAACTTAATAGTCCAATTATTAACAGAGTATCAAGAACTAAGCGAATTATTTTGTTATTAATACCCATATGTTACTCTCCAAATTCACCTAACATTTATTTTTTCACTTTATAATTGTTGCATAATTTCGTTTTAAAATTTTTGCCAAAAAGCTAGCAAACAGAGTTCCTAAAAAAACAAATAACGAAAACTCTATACCCGAGTAAATGCTGAAAACACCCCATAGATCTCCTTCACCAAGTAACAGCATTCCAACCGCATATCCAACCATCAATACTAAACCGCTCCAAATTCCTGTCAACACGCTATTCGCATCAATAGATTTCCATAATACAGTGGAAAAAAACGCAGCCGTGATTAAAGCACTGACTTGAAGCATAAAACCTAAAAGAAAATAGTAACTCGTACTTTCATACCGTCCAATGCTTGAAACAAGTAGTGCCACATACATAAATAGAAAGCCAGTTAACATTCTGGCTTTTAGAATGGCGTCTTTTTGATCTTCAGACTTCCGGAATATTTTAGAAAAATCAAAAGATATTGCTAACGTCACACTATTGAATACAGCTGCTAAGGTGCCCATAATTGCAATAACTACCATGATGAGAAATAACCCCTGTGTCAATAAAGAGCTCATTAACCAATCTGTAATTGATTTGCTTGTAACCGACTTTTGCGAAATAAATAAAAAGCTTATTCCCACTATTGCTAACAAAATGAAAATAAATGAAAATAAATAGCCTCTTTTAACTTCGTCAATTGAACCTGCACTAACCATCTTTTGTAAGCTTGCCTGGTCCAAGCCCCAGCACCAAAAAGTAAAAATTGGTAATCCTATAACAAGTGTACTCCACCTTGGGTTTCCGCCGAAGATGAAACCCGTATCTAAACTGACTCCAGAGGCATTACCAGAAAATAGCGCAATCGATAAATATATAAGAAAACCAATCAAAATAGTTGCCTGAATAAACTGGGCATAAAGCTCAGCTTTTATTCCACCCATAATTACATAGATAGCTACAATCGCAGCAAGAACTATAATCACCATGTTTGAATTGCCAGCGACCAGTATCTGTTTTATAATTGTATTCCCAATTAAAAGCACAATGATAAGTCTAAATACTGCAGTTACAACAGAATTTAGCAACGAAATCAACGATGCACATTTTTTATCACAGCGACTTTCAAAATATTCACCTATCGTTTTCCAATCCTTAAACGTGTAAAAAAGCCTTTTGTCAAAAATATGAAAAATTATTACGATTGCACTAAGAACTGTAAATACTGCTAATGCTTTCATTTCTGGCAAAAAAATAAAACTATTTATCCACCATGTCGATAAAAAAGATTGCCCCATTATTATCCACTCAGTATTTCTATTTTGGAAAAAGAATGCCTCTGTTGAAGTTTCTTTACTACGTAATACATAAATGTAAACTAGAACAAATAGTAAAAATACTATGATATAGGACACTTAACCTACCATTAATTACATTATTCCATTTAAATTTTTAAAAGTCAGCGCCTTTACTTCAATTGTTGTACCAATTTATTAAAAGCTTAATGTATTGGAAAAGAATTGGAATTGAAAGAAATATACCAGTAGTATTATAAAAAAGATAAAATGTTGTTTTATCGACAGATATTAAAAAGATAAAAGCGGGGTTTTCCGAGTTTAAAATAGTTACTTTTTTTTCAGTCCAAGTTTACTGCACATTCTGTAAAAATTGGGAGGAGCTATACCCAATAATCTCGCTGCCTCAGATTCAGATTTTGCCTTACCTCGGACGTAATTAAAATATTTTATTTTAAAAATGGTTTCCATTTCTTTCCACTTTAATATAGTATCGCCAAACCAGAATCCAGGGCCGTTCACAATACTTTCCCTCTTCGTACCCAATATGTTTTTTACATCCTCGGCGGTTATTTCATTTTCGCACGAAATAAGTAGCCTTTGAATCACATTCTGTAATTCTCTCACATTACCAGGCCATTCATACGACATCAAAGCCGCAATTGCATCTTCTCCTACCGCTGGTTTTTCCAGCGACATTTGAGTTGAAAACTTTTCTATAAAATACTTCGTTAATGCAGGTATATCCTCTCTCCTTTCCTTCAAAGGTGGGACGTAAATATAAATAACATTTAATCGGTAATATAAATCTTCTCTAAATTTTTTTTCAGCAACAAGGTTTTCCAGATTGACGTTTGTAGCCGCAATTACTCTAACATCAACCTTAACACGCTCGGTCCTTCCGATTTTATCAATTTCACCATCCTGAAGTACTCTTAGCAACTTAACCTGTGCTCCTATTGGCAATTCACTTATTTCATCAAGAAAAACGGTTCCTTTATCTGCAACTTCAAAAAGTCCCTTCTTATGACCGGTAGCCCCAGTGAATGAACCTTTCGTAAAACCAAACAACTCACTTTCCACAAGTTCGTTTGGAATACTGCCCGCATTGATGCAGACAAAATTCTCAAATTTCCTTTTGCTTAGATAATGAATATGAATGGCAACTAACTCCTTTCCCGTCCCCGAAGCTCCACAGATAAGTACTGTAGCATCCTGTTGAGCCGCTTTTTCTATCTGCCTCATCAGTTGGCTATGAATCGCAGACTCCCCAACGATTTTCTTATCATTCAAAATATTATTAATGTTCAGGTTCAACTGCCTCTTAGAAACAGATTCTTCCATCTTCAGACGCTTTCTTTCGTAAGCATTAAATATTGATAGTAGAAAATCGGTCGGTTGATATATAAACTCTTTTATGTCAGATGGATACTTTGTACAGAACCAAACGGCTCCAGCCTCAATAAGCCTTCTAGCAAAATCAAAATCTGTTACATTTATAGTCATTTTGGTTATAATTATTATCTGAACAAAAGGATTTATACTTTTTATCCTTCTAATTAACTGTTCACCACTAATAGGACCCGCTATCTGGTAATCCATAATAACCACATCAATATCATCATTACTTTCGGTTATATAATTTAATGCTGACTGGCCATCAGCGACAACCTTTTTAATAGTAATTTGCCCCTCAAAAGGTTCCAACGTTCTTTTAACACGTGAAACATCATAGGGTTCATCTTCAATTAATAAAATATTTATCTTGGATCCTGTTTTCATGCAGTTTATCCTCTTAAAAATATTAACAAAATTTACTCCAGAATAATATCTCTATACGATATTTTAATGGTATATTTTTAGAATAAATTTACACCCTGCGATTGTATTATTCTCTAAAATGTTAACTCCATCAAGTTCCCAGCCACAACGTTTAGCAATTTCGTATGCCAGAAAACATCCGTAACCACAATTTCTGTGCTCTTCCTCTTTTGTGGAAATATTCTCAACAAATATTTTCTTTATTCCGTTTTCATCCAGTTCCAGTAAATCTGGTCTGATACCTTTACCATTATCACTTATTTCCAGCATTGACCGATTTTCTGAAGGCAAATATTTAGTTCTTATGTATATTTCAATATTGTCTTTTCCCGCATGATCAATAGAATTCTGGATTAATGGCTCTACAATCTCCCAAATCACAAATTCATTAACACTAACATATGGCACGGCTTTATCAAGCTCAAGATGAAATTTAACATTGTGCAATGTATTCGACACACGCAGAAAAATATTTTCTACTATGAATTTCAACACTTCATTTATATTGGTTTTAAATAATGGGTTTCTTATTACACCGATAGGTGGACTATACCACTTCATGTCATATATGACACGAGCTACGAAATTTGCATATTTAGAAATTCGATATTTAATTTCATTAGAATTATCATTGTCAAGCCGACTAATATCTTCAATTATAAAGCCCATCACTTTTTCAGCTTTATGGTGCGTATGATAAATTCTCTTAGTGAAAAGCCTTTCCTTTTTCTGAGCTATTTGTTCCTTAACCCTGGCTTCCATTTCGAGCGTGAGACATTCCCATACTTTGTCCCTCTCGAGAACTATATAAGTTGAAATATAAAATAGCACCATTAAGCCTAACAATATCAAAATAGAGAATACAAACACGGTTTTATTAAATCCTGCCAGGATTTGCTGACTTATTAATGAAACATCTGGATGAATTTTAAGATAAACAGCTCCAATACATTCACCATAAGGGACTAACGGCACATAAACATGAAATATATTTTGCCCCTCCTGAAAGCTGGTAATAAGCTCCGATTTTATCATATCTGAATACACTTCCTTGTATTTTTTTAAGGCAAATGCATAATTGGGGTTTATTACAGCACTTTCAGCTATACGACCATAGAAAAAGTTATATAAATCTCTTCCATGGTCTATAGCTATAAAAGTATCTTTAACCGGTACAATTATACATATAGCTTCAACATTTCTCTTCATCAATGGTTGTTTTAGTATACTATTTAAAGCGTGCACAAACGATTTCGTTCTTTTTTCATTTTCGTAGTCACCACGTAACGGTTCCTGTTCCAGAAGAACCTCTATCGACCCAGCCACTATATTTGCTATTTGCTCAGCGGAATTCTGCTTATACCAATCCATTGTTTCCGCTAATAAGTTTCTTAATGTATCTCTTTCTTGTTGCGAGATGAAAATCTGAAAAAAAAGGAGCATTACAAAAATTACAAGCATTTGTTTCCAGCTTATATGAATAGAACTAATCTTTGGAGGCATTTTATTTCTCCTCAGCTAGTTTTCTGTTTAATATTACTTTCTCTTCGTTAATTTGCGTGGTTGCAAGTTTTAACGCAGACTCCACTGATATCTCTTTTCTAAGAACTCTATGAAAAGCTCTTGCCATAATTTCCGAAATACGCGTGTAGTTGCTAAGTTGTGGTCTATGGCGCCCCCATTTTAATAGCTCTAGCCATTGCAGTAACTCAGGGTAGCTCTTTATATATGCACTATCAGAATAAACCTTCATATTCACGGGCAGATATCCACCATATTCATACAGAAGCTTCTGACTCTCTACATCGAACATAAATTTTACGAACTTTAATGCTTCTTCCTGCCGGGGCGAATACTTAGACACCATTAAACACCAGCCACCTAATACAGCAGAAGTATTACTATGTTTATAATGTGGTAGCGGAGCTATACCAAACAGTCGGATTTTGGATGTATCACTGAGAAGTCCTTTATATTGCTTATCATAGCCCAACCATGCACGAAGAGTAACAGCATCTTTTTCATTAGCGTAAGCATAACTGGCATATTCGTCAAACTTTGTAACTTCCAGCGGGGTAAATTTGTATTTATATATAAAATCAACAAGATCCCTCAGAACTCTAACTGCGCTTGCTGTGTTAAGATTTATCTTATTCCCCAAAAACATTGAATCACTTTCTTCGTTGGTGAGCATATCGTGAAAGCAACATATCATGCCCTCGTAATCCCCGCCAACAAATAAATAAAATGGATAGGGCTTACCGAGTAATTTAAATCTTTTCCCCAGTTCTCTGAACTCATCCCATGTCATTGATTTCTTTAATCTTTTTTCTATTTCTTTTCCATCAGGAAGCTCGTATAATATATCCTTCCTGTAATAAAGAACACCCATATCAAGAAATAAAGGCATTGCCACTATATGTCCATCTTGATAGCAAATTTCAAGTGCCTTATTATTAACATGAGAAAGCGTAGAATAATCAATCGAGGTATCCAGGTTACTACCCCATTTTGCGAACCTCTGTATCCAGATTAGATCGACTGCAAAAACGTCGATGACGTCACTTCGACTTCGCAGTGATCGAGTAAGAATTTCTTTCCTGTCATTCGTTGTAAACTGATAGAATGGTAAGTTTATTGGAACAACTTCTATTTCTCCCTTATATTTCTCATTAAACATATCAATAATAATCTGGTGGGCTTCAGATATGTTGTCGACATAATAGACCTTTTTTGTCCGACTTACCATCAGAGCAGAAGACTGAAATTGGGAATAGAGCACATAAATAAAGGAGATTATAGTTAACAAACTGACATTAAGCCAGAGCGGTGCTCTTTTTATTTTTTGAATTATTTTACTTATATCCATTAGTTTTTCTTTTCAGGGGATTAATTTAATTGTTTCAAAATTCTCCTTTAAACTTAAAAAAATCTCCAATCGTATCGCCTTAAGAAAAGAATTTACAAAAACTCCCCTAAAAACCAAATATTCTCAATTTAGACCTGCTTAATCTTCGCCTGTGGGTTTAAAAAAATGCAGAATTAATTGGTCATTTCTGATTTTTTGGTAACCTCTTTAAGAATACTCGCGGAGAGTGAGGGATTCGAACCCCCGATCCCGACAAACGGGATAACGGTTTTCAAGACCGCCGCTTTCGACCACTCAGCCAACTCTCCACTACCAATATAAGAAAATTCATTGAGCACTTCAATATTAATTCAAAAGACACAGATAAAACTTTTGAAAATGCACATCAATTTATGATGTAGGCAAACCATGTAAATATAATTAAAAATCGTAAACACTCCTTGGGAGATTTGAAAGAAATGGGCTCGAAGCATTTAGTAAGAAGACCTTTGAGTGCAATTTCAAAATTTAGCCTGCCGAGCTCTGCAATTGCAAAACACAAGATTATTAATGTCGTTCAAGTTTTGCCACCAATGAATCTGCTTAATCTTTCCAGTTGCTCAATCGTATTTACACCTAAGATTTCTATAGGGTTATCTGTTTTATAAGCACAAATTTTCCATCCTTTCTTCCAGAAATATTCGAACACATCAGTAAGATAATATTCTTTCTGAGAATTTTGGGGAGTTATATATTTTAGACTTTCAAAAAGGTTATTCCTATTGAACACGTAGATTCCAGAATTGACTTCTTTTACAGCTTTTTCCTGTTCCGTTGCATCTCTATCTTCCACAATTTTTCTAACCGATCCATCAGCATTACGCATTATGCGACCATAACCGGCTGGATCTTCCAGTTCTGCGGTCAAAATTGTAGCAGATGCTTTGTTATTATTATGCAAATCCAACATTCTTGAAACTGTTTGCAAACTAAGCAATGGAACATCTCCAGAAAGTATTATGACATTTCCCCAAAAATCTGAAAGTGCTTTCTCTGCCTGCATAACTGCGTGTCCAGTCCCAAGTTGATCTGCTTGAATTACTATTTCAACATCAGGATATGTGCGTTGTAAATAATCTATTACTTTTTCACGCTGATACCCAACTATAACAATTAGCCTAGCAGGATTCAATTGAACAGATAAATCCAACACATAATATATCATTGGCTTTCCGAGTATCTCATACATCACTTTAGCCTTTGATGGGTCCTTCATTCTGGTTCCTTTACCAGCAGCCAATACAACTACAGCAAGTGGAAAATCAGTCTTATTCGAATTATTATTTTTCATCACACTATTCCAAAATAATTAATAAACGACCTTGGAAAAATATGTAGTGATCCATACCCTTGGCAGTAGTAAAACAAGGCGAGCGAAGCATCCGCACAAAATACTGTCTGATCCCACAACAGCCGAAATCTGTGCGGGAGAGTTTATTTTGTACAGCGGAGCAAGCCGTAGTTTTATCCATATTTTTCTACAATCTTGACTTTTTTGTCTCATCAATAAAAAAATAAATGTGAGGCATCCCGTACAGCCTGACTTTTGCCATTTTCACTGAACTTAGCGAGCATGGCGATGCTAAGTTCATCGTGGAAATGAGCATCCTGATGTTTTTCATCGGAATGTCCCCAAAGGAGTCCTTTGGACAAACAAAAGAAATGACACATCGTGTAAAATTTTTTGTTGAACAACATGTTTACTAATCAAAATTACTATACAAGGGTTTACTCTCAAGATTTTTATAATATCTGATGTTTTTGAGTTGTTTTCTTAAAATTTATTCTATTTTTCAATGTGTCTTGGACAACAGCGATTTTTCATAGCAAATATTGTTAGCTAATTTTAACTATAATGTTATCAATAAGTCGTGTACTGCCATAGCGCACAGCAAGAGCTACAAGAACTTCTGGTGAATTCACGTAATCAATTTCCTGAAAAGTTGAAGAATCAACAAAAGCCACATAATCAATTTGCGAAGGAGAAGATGATTCTAATATTTTTAACATCTCCTGCCGAATTTTTTCCACTGAGCGTTCTCCTTCAACAATTCTTTTCTCAGCATGTTGAAGAGCTTTATACAAAGCGGTAGCATTTTTCCTTTCGGACTCGCTGAGATAAACATTCCGTGAACTCATTGCTAATCCATCATTTTCTCGAACAATAGGTGCAGTTACAATTTCTATGTCAAAATTTAAATCCTTTACCATTTTCTTAATAATAAACGCTTGTTGTGCATCTTTCTGACCAAAAATGGCTATATGAGGTTTTACAATATTGAACAACTTTGCAACCACTGTGCAGACACCACGAAAGTGCATTGGCCTAAAAGCGCCTTCCAGAATGCACGAAATATGCTCAACTTCTACATAGCAAAGAAAGTCAGGTGAATACATTTCTTTGGCATCAGGGTAGAATATAATATCAGCCCCAGATTCATAAGCCAGTTTTTTATCGCGTTCAAAATCACGTGGATAACGGTCATAATCTTCATTGGGTCCGAATTGTTTGGGATTCACAAAAACACTCACAATAACAATGTCTCCAAGGCTTCGAGCTAACCTTATGAGACTCAAATGTCCTCCATGTAAATATCCCATTGTTGGTACAAAAGCGATTTTCTTTCCCTGCAGTCTATAGTTTTCAGCAGTTTTTTGCATCTCTTTTATAAGTTCGATCACCCTCATATGGAAAGGCTATTCTTGTAATTAATTTTTCCTTATGCTAAAAGATGTCTTAATATCTTAGTGATTGTTTCTTTCATCTCTTTTCTATGAACCACCATATCAACAAAGCCTTTTTCCAGAAGGAATTCAGCTCTTTGAAAACCTGGAGGAAGATCTTTTCCAATTGTTTGTCTAATTACTCTGGGCCCTGCAAACCCAATTAATGCGCCTGGTTCTGCTATATGCACATCTCCAAGCATAGCATAGCTTGCAGTAACTCCACCAGTAGTTGGATCGGTTAAGACGGAAATATACGGTATACGCGCTTCAGCCAGCTGGGTCAGGCGTGCGCTTGTTTTAGCCATTTGCATAAGTGACAAGGCACCTTCCATCATTCTGGCTCCACCTGTTGAAGAAACTATAATTAGAGATTTCTTCTTTTTTCGCGCGACATCAATTGCACGGGCAACCTTTTCTCCAACTACCGAGCCCATACTGCCACCAATAAAGGCAAAATCCATACATGCCATCACAACAGGTATCTTATTTATTTTGCCTTCTCCAGTACGCACAGCTTCGTAGAGTCCTGTTTTCTTCATAGTCGCTGTTAATCTATCAGAATATTTCTTTGAGTCAACAAATCCAAGCGGATCCGTAGAGCGCATTTTTTTATTGAATTCTCTGAACGTACCTCTATCCAAAAGGATTTCGAAATATTCCTTACTACCTATTCTAAAATGGTAGTTACATTTCGGACAAGTATATAAGTTCTGTTCCAATTGCTTTTTGTGGATAATTTCATTGCATCCACTGCATTTGGTCCATAAACCATCAGGAATATCTTTCTTCTCGCCATTTGACGAAATATTCTCTTTTGACCGTTTAAACCATGCCATATTTTTCTCCCTAACTAACTTTAAGAACTGGATCCTTAATTTTGAAATTCTTCAGATAAAGAGGTTCAGCATTATTCAAACTGGATAATTCCCCTTTCTTCAATTTACTAACACCCAGCTCAGCTATGACATCTCCTCTACAGTACTCAAAGATATTTACGATAGAAATATTTTTTTCAATTTTAGTTTTTAAAAAATCCACTTTATCTGTAACAATAATATCTTGTTCAGTATAACTCATAGAATTTAAATTACTTTCGACCCTTGTGGACAATATCTCAATTGGGCTTCCGTTCAGGTTTTCATATATCGCTTTGTAAAATTCTCCTTGTTTCGCATCCTCTATTATTATAGCCCTTTTAATCTCTGGAAAAGAAGCGAACACACTCAGTGCTATAGCTTCAAAGGTATTTACAACGACCAATGCTTTCGATAAGGAATAGCAAAGTCCTTTTGCTGTACTCATACCTATTCTTAAACCTGTAAAAGAACCCGGGCCACCCGACACAGCAATTCCATCCAGTCGATTTAGTCCCAGTTTTTCACTTATTAATAACTCTTTGATTAATATTAATATTTTTTCTGAATGTATGCGAGATTCCCGTATGTCTTTTTTACCACATGCACCTTGTTCAGTAGCCAATCCAACGGAACAAACATCTGTTGATGTTTCAATACCAAGAACTAACATAACTTACCCAATTCTGGTTATAATAATTTGCCTTTGATTTTCTTCTTCTCCAAATTCAATCCTTACATCATATCTTTTGTTTGGTAATAGTTTATCCAGCATCTCTGCCCATTCAATTAAACAAATACTATTACCACCAATAAATTCCTCAATACCTATGTTGTATAATTCATCCTGTGATTTTACCCGGTATAAATCAATATGGAAAATAAGAGTGGATTTACCATCTTTGTCCAATCCTGAGTATCTATTAATTATGACGAATGACGGACTGGTTACGGAGTTATCAATATTGAAGGCTTTGCAAATACCTTTAACAAATTGCGTTTTTCCACTTCCAAGTTGACCATATAAAGCAACTACATCACCGGTCGATAGTTTTTGCCCGAATTTTTCTGCACATATGATTGTTTCTTCTACTGAATTAGTCTTGTACACTTCGTTCATTTTCTTTCCAGTTTTGCTATTGGTAATATCATTTCTTCCAAAGAAATGCCTCCATGCTGGAAGCTGTCACGATATTGTGTTAAATATTTATGATAATCCGTAGGATATACAAAGTAATAATCTTCTTTAGCTATAACACAATTTGTAGTTACACTTTTTCTTGGTAATCTATATTCTTGAGGATTTTTTACGAACAGTGCTTGTTTTTCATCCACCTTAAGATTTCTTCCAAACTTATATCTTAAGTTTGTGGAGGTTTCTCTATCACCTATAATCTTTGAACCATGTAGACAACGAATACTTCCATGATCAGTGGTAACTATTATGCTTACACCTTTTTGGCTAGCAAGTGTTTTTAAGATACCAAATAATGATGAGTGCCTAAACCACGATTTTGTTAAAGAACGATATGCTGGCTCGTCTGGCACAATTTCTTTTAATAACGGTGAATCAGAACGGCCATGTGCAAACATATCAATAAAATTCACAACGATAGTGGTCAATTTATTTTGAGTATAAGAAAGTATGTTTGCTTCGATTTGCTTGCCAAACTCTGGATCGAGTATTTTTATATACTTTACCTCGGGCTTAAGCTTTATCCCATTGCGTTCAATGAGCTTCATTAGTAGCACGTGCTCGTACTGATTGCGACTGCTTTCTGTATCATCTTGTTCATCAGACCAGATTTCAGGGAATTTTTTCTCCAGATCTGCCGGAAAATAGCCGGAAAAGATAGCATTGCGAGCATACGCAGTTGCTGTAGGCAAAATGCTGAAGTAATAATGCTTTTTAATGTTAAACAGGTCAGACAATTCCTCCTCCATAATCAGCCATTGATCCAATCTTAGGCAATCTATTACAATAAGAAATACCGAATTCTGACTATCCAGCTCTGGTATCACGTAATGTTCTATTATATTAGGTGAAAGTAAAACCTTTGCATTCTTTTCGTTAATCCATTCAATGTATTTTTTTTCAACGAATTTGCTAAACTCAGCATTACATTCCTTTTTTTGATCTTGCAAAGTGCGATTGAGCCCCAGGTCAGGGTGCATATCCAGTTCTATTTCCCAGTTTGTAAGCCTAACGTACAACTCTATCCACTCTTCTTCTGTAAGAGTTTTTGTATTTAGCATTTGACTTATATTCTGTATTTCTTTTATGTAATCACGAGAAACATGAGCATCGGAGATTTTTTTTGACTCAAGTATCTTTTTGCAGGCAAGAAGAATCTGAGTTGGATTAACTGGTTTCAGAAGATAATCTGTTATTTTACTACCGATTGCTTCCTCCATCAAACTTTCAGCCTCGTTTTTGGTTACCATTACTACAGGAACCGAAGGAGATAAATCCTTGATAACGGCAAGAGTTTGCAGTCCACCTAGTCCCGGCATCATTTCATCAATAAATATGAGATCATAATCCTTTGTCTTGACCATTTCAATAGCATCTTCCCCGTTGGTTGCTGTATCCACGCTATATCCTTTATTCTCTAGCAGTTGAAGATGAGGCCTTAAAAGTTCAATTTCATCATCAACCCACAGTATTTTTCTTACATCGCCCATACTCAAAAATTACCAATTAGATAATGGAGAATCAATTCATTCAAAAGAAATATTTTATTGTATAGTTATTCTTATATTTAAGCCCCCTTCGGTTGTGGTATACCCATAGCTTGTAGCAGCTTGCAGATCAGGTGTATATTTAGAGTATTTATAATATAACCTTGCTGTAACTCGATCACTTAAAGTATAACTAATGTTGGGTTCTATTGAAGTTCTTGTCGCTCCACTACGAGGAACCCCACCTTTTTGAAAGTTATAAAACCCATAGCTACTTGTTTTATCTTTCGTTCTATTATAGTTGAAAGAAATGTCAACGTTGTTCGATAGTGATAGACCGAAAAGCGGTATTTCAAAACCTCTTCTATTGTAGCCAAGATTAACAGAAAAGCCTGACGAATAGGTCTCCTGTGCGTCCTGCGAGGTCGCGGAAAGATCATAGCCTGTTGATGTATTGTAACCTATACTTCCCGTTAAATTGCCTTTCCAAAATTCTTTGAATCCGATAGTTATTTCTACCAGAGGAGCAAACTTACATGAAACTCTTTGATTTATAATTTCCTTTTTCCCCTGCTGGTTTAATCTCCAGCTTTCCGTATATGTTGAATTGTAAGAATGTCTTAAAGATATTGTTTTCGCAAAACTGCTAAACAATGGCAGTTTCTCCAATCCGCTCCATTGAATTCCCCAGTTTGCACGAGGCACAAATGTACTTAGCAATTTGCTTAACCATGGTAAGGTTTCCAATCCTTCCTCAAACGCGCTTGCCAGTTTAACAGCAGCTGTTGTGCTTTTATTTTCAGGATCTTTACTTTTCAGTTCCATGTATTTTTCATTCACAGTCTCAAGGTCATTCTTAAACAACTTAAAAAGAAATACAGGGGGCAATGAAATAAACGACCTGTTGATATTCCCGGTTACTGTTCGACTCTTAAAAGTGACATTGCCCAGGGTATCAACCTCTCCACTTCTTTGCTGATTATAACCCCAACCTAGAGACCAGTTCAGCTGCAAACTCGCACCTTCCCATAAAGGTCTGGATGTTTGAAAAGATAATTGGTTGGTTTGATTGTATGAATCAACAGAAGTATATATGAGACCACTTCTTGCTGGTGTTCGAATCCCGGAAACAGTATATCCTGTAATAAAAGGAAATCTGCTCCTTGTTTTAACAATCAAAGAACCATTTGGATCCGACGTCAATCCGAGCTGATAAAGCAATGATGGCCCATATCGAGGTAGTGAAGACTGGAAAAACGGAATCCTACCAAATAGATTTCCAAAGCCTGGACCTCCATATACTAAGTTATTATTAGATGAATTTTGTTGAGAAAAACTTATGGTTGCTCTATCGAAATCAAAGAAAGGTGTTTTAATTAAGATTCTTGTTAACTGATCTAATTGTTTTAATGTATTTCTTAAGCCTTTTCCCTTTGTTGTATCCGTTGACTTTGAAGTAGTTGAAGAAGGCCAGATTGCACTGGAGATTGTTTTCATATTTATATCCAATGAAAACCCCAATCCATTGCCCCAGCCAGCACTTTTACCCATATCGCCAGCTTGCAAGTTGTTAACCCAGCGATAGTTTACTGAATATCTCAAGTTTGGTGTAAAAACCTTGTCTAAAGATAATATTTTTGGCATAGATAATTTTATGTCAAAAGCCATTGTCTGATTATAATTTTGATCTTTTCCAAAATTTATCAGATGATCACCAAAGAAAATGTCACCAAGAACCTGCCTAAGCGGTCGGAAATTACCATTTTTATCCAAATTCAAATGCGACAACAAGCTTGTTATATTCAAACCATAATTCAAGCCAAGAGCAAGAATCTTACCCTCGAAAAATTTCCAGGCAAAATCCATCGATCTGTTAGCAGTAAAACTATGATTCATTGAAAGCACCGACGTTTCAGTACGAGCTTTAGACTGACTTTGATTTCTCGAAAGAGCAGTACCAAATTTAAGATTTTTTGGCGTGTAGAATATTTTGGTGCCTAATAAAGTAAAATAGTTTTCCTGACTGAAATCTGTGGCATAGTTGAATGTTGCATTCCAGTTCCATGATTTTGAAAATTCAGTCGATGGATTCCGAGATCTGGATTCCGAGTAATTGTAGCCAAAACTCATCTTATTTATAGTTTCTCTAATAATCCAGCTATTTATGGGTAACATTAACCTTAGAACCGGAAAAGCATATGAATCGGTTACGTTAAAATCCTCAGCTCTGGTGCGAACATCAGTAGCATCTTTATAGATAGTTCTTCTGGTACCTCTCTGAGATTCGACAAGAGCTGCAACCTCTTCCACAAGAATATCATCCTGTCCTGGCATATATCTCGGTTTATTCAATCCTTCAGAATGACTGTAAGTAAAAGTAAGTGCTGAGCCGTTCCATGATTCAGGCAAAAACTTTTCAAAAGATAAAGATCCAGCAAAACTCCATGTCCTTCTTGTATTACGTGTACCAAAGTGTTCTTCTATTCCGTGAAAAAATGGATCTTCTTCTGAAAATGAAAATGATAGACTAGAAACATCTGCCAGCTTAACAGACACATCAAATTTGTACGCCCAGCCTGGTGTATCATCCACATCCGTTAAGCGAAGCTCATTTACCCATAGTTCTCCAAAAAGGTCAGGATAACTGGGATTGACGGGATTTATACCTTCAGGATTCGTGATACCTATCGATATAAATTTTATTTTACTAAGATTGGGATTACCTCTTACCATATAGGTAGCACCTTCAGGTCCGCCTTCTACGGGCACCCTTGGCGAGGTGTTAGTTGTATCCCGAAGCGCTTTTATTGCTGTCAGATCTGCAAATCGTATGATTACGTCATTGCCTACCCATCCTGGATGCACAGGAGCCCTATACTCATAATAGTTTACGGTGTCATCACCAAATCGAATAAAGAATTCTGCATCGTAGGTTGTTATATTTTTGTATTGGAAAGCTCGGTAACCTTTTTCAATATTGTCACCATTATCACCATGTACAAACATCTTCAATGTTTTATAGTTGAACATATCCAGTGGTCGTATAAAATTCTTTACAACTTCTTTAGACTCTCCTTTACGCAGATTTTTAACGATTATGCATAAAGATTGTTCATTGCCATATATTTCCTGGTCAGGTCTGCTGAGATCTTTTTGTCGCTTTACACCTGTTGGGGATTTGTAATTCGGGTTATCTTCAACATTTACAACACTCACTTCATAGCTGGAGTCAGCTCTGTTCCTTTTTTCCCATTGATTACCAACAAGATTAAAGTCAACTATTCGAAACAGAACAGGTTTACGGGCACCAGTTATCCAGACTCTAACACCTTCAACATCTGTAAAAGTTGCCTCACCTATTTTCCTATTGTAATCTGCTATTGGAATACGAATTTGATACCAGTTATTCTCCCCTCGCCCAGTCACAAGTTTCTGAAACATTGTATCATTTGGATTTAACGGAATCTCATACTCAAAGTAAGCATTAAGTCTATCAAGCTGATTATTCCTGTTAAAATCTTCGCCATCTGGAAATATGCCGTAATCACTGCCACTCGACCTCTGGCCATTGCCCTCAGTGCCGTTAACTCCTAAATATTCTTCAGCTGCCGTAATATCCAAAAATCGTGCTCCTTTGTATTCAGGCGGCCTAATCCAATCATCACCCGATGGATCATTCGCGAACTGAGGATATTTCTCAATGAAAGATCTATAAACTTCTCGTTCCCTTGCATCCGATATAGTATCCAGTCCCCAATCAAAGTCCGGATTCAAAACTCCAGTTCGCATATTCGGATTGGGTGAACCCAGACCATCTTCCGTATTTAGAAGTCTGTTCGGTATTATATCCTCGCTCATTTTGCCCAGGTCAATATTAATTCTTGCTGTGCTGTCTCCTTTTACTACATTAATCCAAAATTCAATAAACGCAATATTCATGCTTGGATCCAAAAGATTCGAAGTAGTCATACCGAGGATTTTTTGTATACCAGCCCAAGCTTTTTCATGTGAAGGATCGTTATCTGGTTTCCCGTAACCTATTGTGTTTTCCAAATTAATAGAGTAGTTGAATGCACCTCTTTCTCCAGGCTTAAAATAGAAATTCAACGCGGTCACCTGGTCCTCACCTCGAACATAACTCTTTCTATTGCCCCATATTGTGGAAATATATACATCAGTAGGATATACATTAAACCATGCTAATTTACCTTTATATTCCATTTTCTCAACATCTGACCGAACGAAAATATTATCTGAGCGCGCCGAAATCGTTTTACCATCTTCACCTATTGCACGAGGGTCATCAATTGTAGAGATGTACCAAGGTGGACTTGATTCTCTCCACATGGAGAACACTTCGCCAATCGGAATAATTTGCTTCGCACCTTCAAAATCATCTATATAAGCTGCCCCTTTATCTCCATCCCCCTCAACTGGACTTTTACGTGTGTTCGGATTAGGTAACATGTATGCAGCCTCCCCTTTCAATGAAATCTGAGAGCCTGCAGTTGTCTTAATACCTGGCAAAAAATTTAATGCGTCGGTTAGCCATGGAGTATTAATAGTTGTGCCCGCGTCAAAAGCCATAATGGTGTTGCTTACTGGCTCTTCACCAATTCTTATTTTATCACTTAAAGATTGTTGACTATAATTCATTAAAGTAAATCCCAAAAAAGAGTTTTTCCCCATATCAAGTTCACCACGAACACCTACAAGAGACTTGGAAGCAAGCTGAAACAGATCATTGGCTTCGTATTTCACTTGTAATTCTCTTCCAGGCTGTAGGTAGGCTTGATTTGTTATTCTCACCTTTCCACCGATATAATCAACGGTATAATCAACGTTAGGGGTTAGTCTTTGCCCTCCTGATATTACTTCCACACTACCCTCGACCACGTTGAAACCAATTTTAATTTCGTCTGAAATTGCGCCCTGCACATTACCTCTTAAATAATACCTGTTATGTATATCATTTACTGCAGCATTTGGTAGTGTGTCATATATAGCATTAAATGAAAGCGAATCTGCAACTCTTCTTGCTTCAGCTGTATCGCTTATAATGCCTTTTTCGACCAGAAATCGCATTATGTGTTCTGTACTGAATGGTTCTACGTAGGGGAAAATTATCTCTCCGCGTGCCTCATCTATAGTGTAAGAAGGCAAGTAGTCAAAAACCTTATCTGGTCCCTCAAGATTGTCTCCTGTGTAGCGATCTAATCCAAACATATATAAAAGACCAATATTCTGGGGTAAAACTTCCTCTGTTGGAGTCTGACCGGGTAATTGATATTCGAGTCTTACTGCAAAAGAACTCTTATCTATTTCATAATTACCTAGCGAATATCTGTTTTTTAACATCAGTCTCCATGCAACCTTCTGCGATGGTTTTAATGCTTTAGCCTTCACTAATTTCATTATAAGCTTAAGTGTGTCCCTTGGATCCTTAATAGTCTGGCTGGAATTGCCTACAGTATCACCATTTTGAGTAACATAAGCCACAGCAATTGCATGGTCATCTGGCACATATTTTCTTAAAGAGATTATTCCAGCCATTCTATCACAATCGTAATCCACCCCTTCCTCTAATTTGACGAATGGTCCAACCGCACAAACTCCGTCATCTTCAACGTCATAGTCTTTTGCTCGTGCAGATAAATCATTTTGCAAAAGTTTGACTTTTTTCACATCAATAAATGCTACAATATTTCTCTCGCCAAGTACTGGAAACCCACCTGATCTTGTTTCCCACACTTCTATGTCTACTATCTTTTTATCCATATTCTCTCTAGTCGTTGGTGCACCCGGTGTAAATAGCGTTTCATAAAATTTTATATAAGATGTGTCTACAAAATAGTGATTTGCTGAATACTCCGTAAGCCGCTTTTCAAACGGTCTCGGTTCTCTTCCACCTGATACAGTCATTTCTTTTATCTGCCCTTTTTTCTGACTTGCAACGGCGGTTAATGCCAGAGGTCCTATTTGCATATTAGCCTTGATACCGAACAACGCCTGGCCACCTGAGAAAAATGAGGATTTCGTTGGTAACGAGACGTTACCAGCTTCTATGCTTTTTATTATCTCGTCTTCATAGCCCTCATACCTGACGTGCAACTGATTTTCGTACTCAAATGTACGCTGAGTATTCCAATCGGCATCAACTTTAAGTTTATCACCTATCTCTCCCTTTACACCAACCATTATCTCCTGTTGAAAATCGGGCGAAGTTTGACTTCTTGCCAGTGGATCAATTGTATAAACATCCGATTTTGTATGCCTGAACCCTCCACGAATATCAATTGAACCGTGAATGTTCATTCGAATTATGTTTTTACCAAAAATACTGAATAGCGGGTTTTTCGGAATAGGAACCTCTATTTTGGTTACTTTACTCATTAAATCACCAAGAGTGCTTTTTTTCTCTTCCTGCAATAAATAAGGTTGAGCAAGGGCTTCCCAGTTCTGCCTTATTGTTTGCTTTAATCTTAATGTGGTATATACCTCAAAAGGTACTTCAAGCGGAATACGAGTATCTGCATCAACTACAACCATTCGTATTCTGTATACCCATTTACTCGAATCAAGCTCAACCTTGTATTTCACAATAGGTGGACACGATAGAAAAAGTGAATACTCTTTTCTTGGAACTATTTCGACAATCGGTTTATCTTTTCGTACATATTGAAATTGTGCTATACGTGCAGAAGAATCCCTTGGTAAAGAGCGAATAAGTTCAAGTACAGAACGTGATGTATCAACTTTTAATTGCGTCGGCAATTGATACGATTGTCGTAAACGAACTGCTTTCGCTCTGCGGGAAATTTTTCCGCCTGAAACCTCCGACCCAATTCCCGCTGAATCAGAAAATATTTGATTTTCAGAGAAATTAATCTGATTCGCACCTGCCCAATTTAGATAGAGAAGTGCTAAGAAAACAGACCACTGCCCCAACCTATGAATCTGCTTATAATCTGGCATTAACATTTAATTTGTATTTTATGCCGATATATTAACTAAAAATAGAATGGTAGCTAAATCCCCAATAACGCCTCCCAATTTCTTTTGTAGGATAACGAAAGGTAAGAAATTATTGCTACGTTCATGCCTATATCGACCTATTAATTTTACTAAGAAAAACTTAATCAAAAGAAGCTATAATATCAAGCATTGCGCACTAATAATTCGGAAAAACACTTATAATATACTTATCTTAGACCTCCACAAGCCCAAATAAGCTCCCCTAATTACAGCTATTTATAAACAGTTAGAGCAAATAAAGAACCCAAGTTTTATAAAAATCATAAATATTTCTACAAATCATTAACAAGCTTCTGAAGAACCTCTTTCACCCTACCGAATTCCGATTCAAGCTGTCCAACCAATTCTTTATTTTCCATCTTACCATTTTTGCCCATTTCTTCAAGCTTCATACTTAAGGATGCAAGACTCTGTGCACCAACGTTTAAACTGTTTCCTTTTAACTTATGCGCACTTGAAACCAATCCCTGCCAATTCTGAGTATCTATTGATGATTTGATCTCCTGAATTAATATAGGAACTTCCCTCAAATAAATCTCTATTAACTCAATTACAAAGTCAGGATCCGTTTCCTGCTTTAGCTGCTCTAATCTTGCGTTAATTGGATTTTCTACATTGAGATTTTCCATCAATAATTCCTTTCTGTAAAATCGAACAAAGATTTTTCAGTTTTCAATATAAAAACAGCAAATTATAAAGGCAAGGAAATTACTTGTAATGGGGCAACAATCTTTTTATATTTTCCAATATGATAATATTGTGGCGATACATATTGAGAAAACATATAGGTCCTTTTATAACTTCACTAATTTTATTGATGTTCATTTTTTTATTGCAATACTTAATGAAATATCTTGATCAACTGGCCGGTAAGGGGCTAAGTGCATCAATAATAGCAGAATTAATCATTCTGAATCTTGCATGGATGTTTGTTCTTGCCGTACCCATGTCAGTACTTATCGCCACTCTGATGACGTTTGGCGATCTTGCCTCTACAAACCAGGTAACAGCGATGCGATCAAGTGGAATGAGTCTTTATAAAATGATCGCTCCCGTTTTAATATCATCCATAGTAATATGCATTCTATTAATAATATTCAACAATGATGTTCTACCAGACGCAAATCTTCGCACTAAGGTTTTACAGACTGATATATCGAGGAAAAAGCCCACTTTGACTTTGGTTCCAGGAATGTTTGTTCAGCTTGTGCAAGGTAGAAGTATACTTGTGAAAAAAACTTTTGAACACTCGAATGATTTAGAGGAAATAACAATAATAGATTATTCAAAACCTTTGATGGCCACCACCATTACAGCGCATAAAGGGAGTATAGCGTATTCAAAGGATTACCTAAAGCTAATTATGGACCTTTACGATGGTGAAATACATCAAATGAATCAAATCTTGAAAAATCAATACAGAATAATAAGATTTAAGAAACATAGAATAATAATGGAAGCCGAAGGGTTCAATTTTCAGCGTTCTCGCGAAACCGATGTCGCACGTGGAGATAGAGAAATGGACATCCAAACAATGCAGCTAATAGTTGATAGTGTACGAAGAATGCAGATCGAATCCGAAAAAATCATTGAAAGCAAGACAGGTAAAAAGTTTGCAGAAATACTAAATGTAAAAGCTCCTATTGAACCTTCGGAAATATATACAGCTTCGCTTCCTGAAATCAGTAATAAGAAAATATCTTTAAATGAGATCAGGATGCACCTTTACAACATAAATCATTACGAAAGAGAGGCACGAAAGTATCTTGTGGAAATTCACAAGAAATTTTCCATTCCATTTGCATGCATTGTATTTGTCTTCATAGGTGCTCCACTGGGTATAATGTCACGCAGAGGAACTTTTGGCACAGGAGCAACCTTGAGTGTTGGGTTTTTCTTTATTTATTGGGCTTGCTTGATAGCTGGAGAAAAACTCTCAGATCGCTTATATATTCAACCATGGCTTGGAATGTGGTCAGCCAATATCATTTTAGGAATTCTCGGTGGATATTTAACATATAGAGTTGCAAAAGAAAACCTCGCCATAAACTGGACAGCTCTGGAGAAATTTATCCCCAAGAAATGGCGAAGTGAATCTAACTTAATAAAACAAAATCAATGAAAATTATAGACAAATACATCATAAAACAATTTATCAATTCTTTTTTATTTAGCCTCGGTGCAACTATACTTGTTTTTGTGATAACCAATTTAATTGAAATGCTTGATGATTTTATCGACAACGAAGTCCCCTCTAAAATAGTAATTGAATATTACATAGCATTTATTCCGGAAATAATAAAATACATGACACCTGTATCCGTGCTCATTTCTGCACTTTTTATAACCAGCAGAATGTCGGGACAAAATGAGCTTGCAGCACTGAAATCTAGTGGAATCAGTCTGTACAGAATTGTTATGAGTTTTATGTTTCTTACGGTTTTTATCTGTATTGGCTCCATATTCTTTAACGGCTGGGTAGTTCCATACGCAAACCAAAGCAAGCTCAACATAGAACGGATTTATTTGAAGCGCTCTCAAGGAATAAATTTGCGCTATAATATTGTGTTTCAGGAAGGTAAAAACAGAATTATATCAATCAGATATTATAATCCTCATTCGGCAACTGCCCAGGATGTAAGCATTCAGGACTTTGACACAAAGGATATGACGATTCTGAGACAGCGTTACGATGCCCTCAAAATGCAATGGGTCTGTCCCAACAATGATCCTTTAAAAGGAAACTGGGTCTTACTAAAAGGAACTACTCAAATATTCACAGACTCGTCACAAGTTTTGAAAGCATTCGATAGTTTGAAGGTAGGAAAATTATCATTAACACCAGAGGACATCGAGAAAAAACAAAAAACACCTGACGAAATGAATTTTACCGAATTGCAAGAATTTATACAAAATCAGAGACGAGCCGGTCAAGACGTGGCAAGATGGCTTGTTGAATTGCATTTCAAAATAGCTTTTCCATTTTCAAGCATAATAATTTTGCTTTTTGCTGTAACTCTTGTATCTAGTAAACCTCGTTCTGGTATTGCATCAGGATTCGGTATAGCTCTGGCAATCTCTTTTGCTTATTTAATATTCATGAAAACAAGTCAGGTTTTCGGATACAATGGCGATCTAAATCCAATATTTACAGCATGGTTAGCGAACATTATATTTCTGATCGCTGGCATTATTAATCTGTTTAAGGCTCAAAAATAAACATGCACAGAAAAGCGTGGTAAGAATAGCTACTCAATTAGAAGATTCGCGGGTTTTATTTTTCGCCATTATGTTTTTTTCTTATGTCTCGATAAATATCTATTATATACTTGTTCTACCAATATTGGGAGTCTAACAGTATCCATTTCTCCCTTTACAAAATACTCCATAGCTCCCCATTTAAATGTCTCTTCATAAACTTGTTCAGAACCATATGCGGTGATTAATATTACCGGCACATCAATTTTTTTCCCATAAATCCATTGCAGAACATTGATCCCATTGGTGCCTTCCATTTTATAATCCAACAATACTATATCAAAATGTTCCTTTGCCAGTATATCTATTGCACCATCGCCAGAATTGACAACGACCACCGAATGTCCTCTGCCTATTAGTGTTTTTCTTAGTAGAACACTATATGGATAGTCGTCATCTGCAATTAAGATATGAAGACTTTTTTGATTCATGGTTCATGAATATATAATTAGAAGTGAGCTTTTCCCCCTGTTAAGTTTATAGTTCTTTTGGATTAGCTCAATAAATTAATTTTAATTCAAAAATATAACAGAATAATTATTTTCGCTAAAATAACAGCATTTACAATTAATCTATTTCATTAATTTCACTAATTTCCTAAGTCTGATTTTTTCGTTCAGACTTTGCCTGCTTATATACTTTTAAAATAAGGGAAGGAAGCTGAGCCATATCAGATTTGCCCTTCACAAAATAATCCTTTGCACCCCATTTCCATGCTTCCAATGCAATCTCTTCAGATCCATGACCAGTTATAATTATCACTGGAGTATTTATTTTCATTCCATACATCCATTGTAAAACATTCAATCCACTTGTGCCGGGCATTTTATAATCCAATAATACCATGTCGTACTTGTTATTCTTCAGAAGTTCAATCGCGGAATCCCCACTATCGCAAGATTCTGTTGTATGACCACAATTTTTCAGAGTCTGGGTTAAAACCAATCTATATGTCGGTTCATCGTCTACTATTAGAATATGCAATGAGGGCTCGCTCATTTATGCTCCTGTTTTTTTATCGATAAGTCATTTTAACATAATTTAGTTTAACATATTCTTCGTTTTAATGCAAGTATGCGCATAATGTCAACAGAGCCCAGTTATTATTGTCCACGCAACTTTAACCCTTAATATTCAATTAAAAATTATAAGAAAATCCGAATATTTGAGAAAAAATGGACAATCATCCTTCTTCCTCAGCTGGCGTAGAAGCTTTTCTGAAGAACCAGATAAGGATTACTACCAGCAAAACAGCGCCAAGAATAATCAAAATATAGGAAAGCCAAGATAATCCGGGCGTTACTGTAGATTTCCATTTTTCAACTTTTTCCTGTATATCTTTTTTTTGCATCTCTGTCAGCTTGTTTAATTCTACAAGCGCAGGTAGCCATTTCGGATTTAATTCTGAAATCCAAAGATTTTCGTTAAAATTAGTAAACAGTTTATATCGAGTTTCAACCATTTCTTTTCTTGGGTCTTCTATTTGTTCATCCAAGAAAGAAATAAAGCTTCTATAAAATTCATCGCCATTTTTGAACTCTTTAAGAACAAAACCTTTTTCCTCAAAAAGCTTATCTAAAGAGCGCCATATAGCCTCATCAACTTTGTTTTCCCATATAGAAATCATAGAATCAATTAAAGGAAGTTCATTCTTTTTTGATTTACCCTGCAAATATAAAGATGCTAATTTTGGGCTCAAACCTTTCCATTGCGAACGAAATCTATGCTGTTGCCTGGCAAGCGTTACTATGTCCGTTCCTTTTAACTGAGTGGATTCCAGAAAATCCACATTATCCATGATCGATCGCTTAATATTATTAAATATCCCATGATATTCTATTTTACCTCTGAGGCTCTGTTTTTCAATATCCTTCATATCGCTTATGTTTTTATCATATTGCAAAAATAAGGTATCAACAAGTGCAAATATTAACGCATCACGTTGCTTCAAGCCATCCTGCAGTTTTGACACGATATTGCGAAGAGAATCCAGAGCCTCCTTTGAACTTAATCGCAATTCATCAATCAATTTCTCATTTTCACTGCTCATAATAGCTATTTGATCTGATAATTCACGAATCTTAGATTCCAACTCCGCAATTCTAATTACCTGGCTCTCTATAATGCCTAAATCCTTTTGTCTAATTATCAGCTTAACTCTAAGTCTCTCCACAGCTCTTTTATATCCGTCAGGATAGTTTGCCTTTTCCAAAAGTAAGCTATCTTTGCTAAACTCTTTTTCCAGTCCATCGATTTTTACATTGATATCTGCACATTCTTGAGCAGTAGTTGCCTTATCAATGTTTGCCGAAATGGATTCGATGTTAGTCTGGAATTTTTTCAATATGGCATAATCAGATTTTTCTTGTGCAATACCAAAACACTGGCAAACAAAGATTAAAATCATTAAGTAAAAATTTATCTTCATCTTTATTCTCCTTTCCTTTATCTGATTATACCATCTTTTGATAGTAGAATCTCCATTTTGTTATCAGCATCTAATAGTTCTATAGAGGGTGCCCGCTGATTAAGTGCTGGCGTAACCAAGCCTTTTTCGGAAACATAAATTTTTTTTGTAAGTTTTAATCCACCCTTTGCTTGCTCAAATACGTAAACGTTTTTAAAGTCTTTAGCAGTAATGAAATAATATCCATCCACATCACGTATAACTCTTAGCTGTATTCCAGCCACATTAACTGAATCTCCGGTTTCTGTAAATAAAAGGTTTTTCACATTTAAAGAAAAACTATATCTTTCATCCGATATAGTTCCCTTTTCATCCACGATTAAGACAGATTCTATTGGCCATGCAAAATTGCCTGGCTTGAGTATAAGAGACGTGCAACCTGAAACCAATAAAATCAATACAAAAGCATTCAAGTACTTCATATATCCTCCGTATTTCTTTATAAATTATGCAATTATATCTCAATGTATTAAATGAAAGAATTTGATTCAAGCAATTTTGCCGTTTATTAAAAATATTTAAGAAAAATCAGGCTTTTTGAACAAAATATAGAGTAGACTTACTGAAGTGGTTCAGCCTTCATACTTTTTCCGATTTTTCGCTCTTGTTTCCACCATCTTGACACAACCTCTTTTATTTCCGTTTTTGCTTCACTATGTCTCCATTTCTCAAAGAATTTTATATCACCACTGTCGGGTTCGGGATCTGGATAATCAATTTGTACTCGCAATGGCATAGGTATAGCTTCGCCAACAACAAGTGCCTCACCTTGTCTCAACGAAGGCAATACATCTGTGAAACTTGCGAATGTATCGGGGACAAGCCGCTTTATGTAGTTTTGATCAACTGGATTCGTAAGACGCAGTACTATAAAATTGTTACATTGAGAAAGGATGGTTTCAGACACTTCCGATGGGCGTTGGCTGACCACCATACAACTAACTCCATACTTTCTACCTTCCTTTGCAATTCTTTCAACGGTTCTTCGGGCTGCCATAGTTTGAACATTGCTACTTGGCAGATAATTATGTGCTTCTTCAAAAACCAGCAGGATAGGAAATTCTCTACGATTTGGATTCCAGAAATTGAAATCAAAAATAATACGAGCCAGTAAGGAAACAATAGTATTAACAATGTCAAAAGGAACTCCGCTAAGATCCAAAATTGTTACCTGCGCTCTTTCTTCAGCTCCAAGAATTTGTGTTAATAAATAATTAAATGTTTGCGATTCTACGCACTTCTTTGGTCTAAACATGAACGCATATCTTGGGTCATTCAGCTTGCCGTCCAAACGGACAAGGAATCTGGTAAACTTGCCGTAAAATGCACCTTCCTTAACGGTTCCCCCGAGTGTTGTGATTTTCTCGGTGTCCAGATATTGCATTTTTGCTCGTACTTCATCAATGTCGTAATAAACCGGGGAATCGACAGTTATGTATGGGGACATTTCTGGATTTTTACCTTTTTTTGACAGAATAATCAAGTCTTTGAGAACGGTAATCTGGCTAGCTGCATTTTCATCTCTTTCATCTATAAACATTTCTCTTATCTCATCGAAATTCATCAACCAATAAGGAAGTTCGAGTTCTGCAATATTCAAGTAATTACAGTTTCTTTCGAATGCTTTATAATACTCATTATGGATATCCAGAATAATAATATTTGTATCTGGATACTTACATACTTTTTGCAGAATAGAAGCGACAGTACACGATTTACCAGCACCACTTGAGCCAAGTACTGCAACGTGCTTTCCAAAAAATCTGTTTGCATCTAAATACGCACGTTGATTTTCGAACAGAGAAACTTGTCCAATTGAAAAACCAAATTTCTGAAAAACAGAAAAAGCAACGGTAAGGTCGGCATCCTCAGCAAGATAAACCGGTGTATCAACTACAGGGAAAACAGATACGCCTCGTTCATACCTACCTCCTTTTACAGTTCCGATCGGGGATACATATAGTACGTATCTTTGCTGGAGTTTGCCATTTATACTGATATCCTCCTTCTTTAACTCATTTACCATACCAATCAGAACAAGATTTGAAACAGGTATTAGCACATAGCTTCCTATTTGTCCAACATAGTAAGTCTTTCCATTAATATCTTTTTTTAATGAATTTATGCTTGGATCCAACAATATAGAAATAATTGAATTGTTCACTCCAATTACAGTACCTAAATATTTCTGTTCAATCATAACACAAATCTCCCGAATTATGTAAGTTCAACTTGTCCGTTTTATAACCACCACTGTTTTATCATCAGATTCCTCAGTTCCTTCCGAAAATGACTCTGCGCTATCAATTATTGCACTGCAAATCTCTTTAGCACTTTTATCTGCATACTTTTTAATATTCTCAATTAATCTTTTCTCACCATAAACTTCACCGTCTGTGCGCCTGGCTTCAGTAATACCATCGGTATATATCACAACAACGTCTCCCTTTTTCAGCATTGTGCTTTCTACACGGTAGTTACCTCGAAGAAACGGACCTAAAATCAGCCCTGTCGGTTCCAATAGCTCAATACTCTTGTCTTCTGCATGATAAACAATTGGACTATTATGTCCTGCATTGGCATACAACATTAGCCCCTTTACACCATCTGTCAATTCTGCATAGAACATTGAAACAAACTGCTCTTCGGAGAAAGAACGATTTATTATTTTGTTTATTCCAGATATCAAAGTTGCTGTCTTTGTATGATGGGCAATTCCCATTCTCAGAGCACCAACAACATATAATGCCTGTGCAGCAGCCTGGAATCCTTTGCTGGCTGCATCGCCTACAATTACTATAAGTCTATCCCTATTTTCATCGATAAAAATATAATCAAAAAAATCCCCTCCAACAATTCTATCTGGAACTGAAATACCGTATATATCGTAGTAATAAAAATGCAAATAAGGCTCTGGCAAAATACTTTGCTGAATCTCTCTCGCCTTATCGAGATCTTCCTCCAACTGTTTTGCTTTCTGTTCAATCCTTTTATTTCTCAACGCTGCAGTAACAGCCAGACTTATTATATTTAAATCGGGTAGAATATTTTGATCAAGATGATCCGAATTAAACGCTAATATGTACTGGAAAAGAGAAATATCCTTATAAGGAACTTTATCCCCAACTCCAGTCGCGGAGTATTTCAAAATTCCCTTCCTTTGCAAATACTTATCAGTCTCATCAGCTATGACGGATCTTTGTTCTGCTATTCGTTTAAAAACCGGGTAACGAACAACAGGTAATCTATAGCCAGGTTCAAGTCTGTCAATTTGACCAATCTGATAGATTAATCGGTACGACTCCGTCGAGGGTTCGTACTGCCAGATTCTTCCTCCTTTAAGTTTTAACTCCGGGTTACGAACTATCTCATTCAATACGTGTTTCAGTAAGTCTTTATCTTTCTTGAAATTTGCAGATCCAAAACTTTCTATTGTATGGTATAATCTGCGTTGATCCATATAAATATGACCTTTATTTATATTATAATTTACCTAACCATGCTCTCAGTCACAACAAGAAACATTCACTATTTCAATTCCTATTGAATCTCTGTCGCAAAGAACGATCTATTCATACATTACCAAACAAAGCTCTATTTTCACTCATTTTCAATCCATTTTTTTAGATCAGCCAGGATTTGCAACGCCTCAAGAGGGGTAATATTCTCAATTTCAATTTTCCTCAGTCTTTCGTAAAGTTCCTTATCTTTGAACTCAAACATAGTTAATTGCATAGGCGATGCAAATTTCTTCATATCTTGTTTCTTTACTCCTTTGACTTCAATGACAAAATCGGAATTTTCCAGATTTCGAAGAATACTCTTTGCCCTTTCAGTAATTTCTTCTGGCAAACCCGCCATTTGCGCTACCTGTATTCCGTAGGAATGATCAGCAAAACCCTGTTTAAGTTTATGCAGGAATATGACCTTATCCCCGTATTCACGAACGTCTACCTTGTAATTTTTTATTCGTGGAAACAGATTGGCAAGTTCATTTAATTCATGATAGTGTGTAGCAACAAGCGCTTTTGCTCCTATTTTATCATGTAAATACTCGGTGATTGCCCATGCAATGCTGATACCATCAAAAGTACTTGTTCCTCTGCCAATTTCGTCCAGCAGAATCAGACTACGGTTAGAAGCGGTATTAACTATGCTGGCCGCCTCGTGCATTTCCACCAGAAATGTACTTTCCCCCGAAGCAATGCTATCACTTGCACCAACTCTAGTGTATATCCTATCTACTACACCAATATGAGCTGATCTTGCGGGTACAAAGCTTCCAATCTGAGCGAGTAGAACAATTAATCCAACCTGGCGGAGGTAGCTGGATTTACCACTCATATTTGGACCTGTTATTATTAGAATCTGATCCGAATCATTGCTTAAAAAAGTATCATTTGGTGTATAATGTTCTCCAGGTGGTAAGAGTTTCTCAATTACCGGGTGCCTACCATCTTTAATTTCTATTACTGTTGAATCGTCTACTTCTGGAAGAACATAATTATTTTCAACCGCCACTTCTGCAAGAGCCACAATACAGTCAATAGTAGCGATAGCTCTGGCATTTTTCTGTACGACATCAGCATAGCCTGCTATTTCCTGTCTGAGTTCGTTGAATATTCTTGTTTCGATCTCGATAATTTTTTCTTCAGAATTTAGAATTTTCTCCTCGTACTCTTTTAGTTCTGGAGTTATATAGCGTTCAGCATTTGTTAGTGTTTGTTTTCGGATATAATCAGAAGGAATTTTATTTTTATGGGCGTTTGTTATTTCAATATAATAGCCAAAGACACTATTATATCCAATTTTTAATGACGGTATTCCTGTTCTTTCGCGTTCAACTTGCTGAAGCCTTGCAATCCAGTCCTTTGCTCCGTGAGCCATCGATCTGATTTCATCCAGTTCTTCACAATAGCCTTCTCTAATAACTCCACCTTCATTTATTGTTAACGGTGGATCGTCAGAAATTACTCGATTAATTTTTCCTATAAGATCCTCTAGCGGGTCTAATTCGCTTTTGACTTTTCTAAGCAATGAAGATTTAAATTCATCCAGGCACAACTTTAATTGCGGTATAACTGATAGCATTACACTTAACTGTTTAATCTCACGAGGATTAGCCCTTGCAGTTGCTATCTTCGCTATAAGTCTTTCCAGATCTCCAACGCTTTTAAGCTCTTCTCCTATTTTATTCCTTATATTAGATTTATTTACAAGTTCTGAAACAGCTTCTAAACGTTCTCTTATAGGCTGAACATTCTTTAGCGGGCGGTTAACCCATTGTTTAAGCGTTCTGCCACCCATAGGGGTTATGGTTTTATCAATCACAGAAAATAACGTTCCCTCATTCTGACCGGATATGCTGGTTGTAATTTCCAGATTTCGCTTTGTTGAAGCATCCAAAACCATGAATTCACTTATGTCATACGGAACAATTCTTTTTACATGAGGGATATTAGCCTTCTGCATTTCCTGCAAATAATTCATAACTGCACCAGCTGCCACAATTCCAACGTCCATCTCCTCAATTCCGAATCCTTTCAATGTCTGTGTCTTAAAATGACCAATCAGAAGTTCGTAACAGTAATCATAATTATACACCCAATCATCAACTTTAGTATAAAGTACAGGTAACTGATTACCCAAAATTGATTTGACTGCCTCAATATCTCTCTTTTGAACCAGTAGTTCTTGAGGCCGAACACTTAAAATTTGTTCCTTCAATTGTTTCAAAGGAAACTCACTGACTCCGAATTCACCTGTTGAAACATCAACAAATGCGTAGCCTACCTTATCATTGCTGTTTGCGAGAGGACTGCTTAAAGCCACAGATGCAAGATAGTTATTTTGTTTTTGGTCTAGAATTTTTTCAGAGAATGCAATACCTGGAGTCACAACTTCAATAACATCGCGTTTAACTATTGCACCCTTTGCCAGTTTTGGGTCTTCCAATTGCTCACATATTGCAACTCTATGACCAGCTCTGAGCAACTTTGGCAAATATGCATCCAATGCGTGATAAGGGAAACCCGCCAGAGGGGTTTCACCTGCTGCTCCATTTCCTCTTTTCGTTAGTACAATTCCCAGCACTTCGGAAGTTATTCTGGCGTCTTCTTCAAATGTTTCATAGAAATCCCCCATTCTAAAAAGCAGTATCGTGTCAGGGTATTTTGCCTTAATCTGCTGATATTGTTTCATTAAAGGAGTAGACATAGCTTAAAGAAATTATGCCCTGGTTGAAGTAAAGATATTTATATAAACTTAAACAAGAATCGATTAGTACGCAATAATCTTATCTAAGTTTTTCTACTCCCCACTTTTTCATTTGATCAAGGATTTTATTATCTGTAAGGTCGTACTGAAGCGGAGTAATTGAAATGTAGTTATTTCTAATTGCTGCCTCGTCGTAATTTAGATCTTCATCTATTTTTTCAAGACCTCCCGTTAACCAGTAATACTCTCTGTTATATGGATCGTGTCTGATCTCAAATGTATCGTTCCAGATTGCTTTTCCCTGTCTAGTTATCTTTACTCCTTTGATTTCTTTTGCTTTCACAGGTGGAACATTGACATTCAATAATGTACATGGGGGTAAGCCGTATTTAGATACCAGCAATGCCAGTTTTCTCGCAAACTGTGCAGCATATCGAAAGTCCGCAGGTTCGGGCGTAGCAAGAGATATTGCGAAAGATGGTATTCCAAGTATGCTACCTTCTATTGCTGCAGAAACCGTCCCAGAATATATGATGCTAATAGCAGTATTTGAGCCATGATTGATACCAGATATTACAAGGTCAGGAGTTTCCTTCAGTATTGCTCGAACAGCCAGTTTAACACAATCCGCCGGGGTACCCTGTACTGCATATCCGAAAAACTTTCCATCTTTCTTGAATTCTTTTACACGCAATGGATAATTCATAGTTATTGCATGCCCAATGGCACTCTGTTGTTGTTCAGGAGCAACAACGGTTACTTTCCCTATTTTTTTTAATTCCCGAACAAGCGCGTGGATGCCAGGTGCATCTATACCATCGTCGTTAGAGACCAAAATATTAAGTCTCTTCTTTCTTAGCATTACGTGTCTGATATTTGCTGATTTCAATAACTTTCCTTTTGTGACGGAAATTTTCCGCTTTTCACATCTTCCACATATTCTTTGACACTTTTTCTAATAACGTCCGCAAGATTGGCATAGCGTCTTACAAATCGAGGATGAAAGTCTTCGTACAACCCAAGCATATCCGACACTACCAGAACCTGCCCATCGCAATGCATACCAGCGCCAATTCCAATTGTCGGAACGCTAACGGCCTTTGTTATACGTCTTGCAAGCTTAGCAGGGATTTTCTCCAGAACTATGCTAAAAGCACCAGCTTCCTGCAGAATTTTTGCATCCTTTAATATCTGTTTGGCCTCCTTTTTTGTTTCGCCTCTTGGTGTGTAGCTACCAAACTGATGAATGGACTGTGGAGTTAAGCCAAGGTGACCCATCACGGGAATGCCAGCTCGAACACTAATTTCCACCAATCTTGCTATGCGTTCACCACCTTCAAACTTAACACCTCCTGCACCTGTTTCTTTCATCACTCTGCCAGCATTTCTGAAGCCTTCTTCATCATTTGCCTGATAAGACATAAAAGGCATATCTACAATTACCATTGCTCTGCTAACAGCCCTAACCACCGCTTTCGCATGGTATATCATTTCATCCAGAGTCACTGGTAATGTAGTTTCATAACCCTGAAATACCATACCCAGAGAATCGCCAACCAGAATTATATCCACGCCGGCTTGGTCGAGGAGTCGCGCCGTAATATAGTCGTATGCAGTGAGGCAAGCTATTCGTTTCCCCTCCTTTTTCATTCCAGCAATCACTTTAGTAGTTATTTTTTTCGGTCCCGAAGTTGTGTTTGTGAGATTTTCCATACCTGCTATCTTTTGATCTCATTATATTCTTTTACATCTAACTTAACAGACCAGGCTTTTTCAAATCCATACAGAATTGCCTCTGCAACTTCTTCAAAGGAAACTTCACGATCCAGTGCAGTTGATAAATCAATTGACTTATTTAGAAGAAGTTCTCTAAGTTCCTCTCTTTTTTCTTCTTGTTGGACATTCAAATAGTCAATAAGTTTCATATAGTCTGGTGTTAGAGGAATAGAGCCGTGTTGCAGAACAACTTCTTTGCCATTACTTGTTGCAAATCTTCTTTGTGCACTGCCCGTAATTTTCTTATTATCGAACATAATCTCATAAAAGCTGGTTCTTGAAAAGCAAACGGCTCTTGAGGGTTCGTAAACTTTCAGACTACTTATTGTTTTTCCTTTTTCTAGCGACACTTTCAATCCCAGATATTTGAAAGCCTCAAGTAATGCTCCGCTTATAAATTTATAAGTAGCTAAAGTGCTTCTTCCCTGAGTGAACATTGTAACACTATAAGTTAATTCATTCCAGTGTAGAATAGCTTTTCCTCCTGTTGGTCGTCTTACAACGTCAATATTATCTGATTTTGCTTTGATAAAATCTATTTCATATGCTATCTGATTATATCCAAGAGAAATAGCTGGTGGATTCCAACCATAAACACGAATTGTAGGGTATCCTTTACCATCGATAAGCGACTGGCTTAATGAAAGATCATACTGCATATTGAATTCGCCGTTATGTACGCCAGTGTTTTCAAAAACCCAGCTCACTTCTTCACCTGTTATTACGTGGAGCCGTTATAATACCTCTTTTGCTATTTGCAATAAAACGGAGAATATTCTGAATTTCTGCAGTAAGCTCCAGTTCTTTTTTTATCTTTTCAACTGCTTGAGAAACATTTAGATTTGACAGATACAATATTGTATAAGCTTTATCAATAGCTTGTATTTGTTCAGGTGTAAACCCACGTCTCCTCAATCCAACAGAATTCAGCCCCTCAAATGAAAGAGGCTCCCTACCTGCCCGAATGTATGGTGGTATATCTTTGGGGACTCTATATCCCCCACCAATGATGACGTGATCACCAATATTTACAAATTGATGAATTGGTACCAATCCGCCAATAACTACATAATTACCAACTTTAACATGTCCGGCCATTGCAGCACTATTCGCCATAATGCAATTGTCACCTACCACACAATCATGTGCAACATGGGTATTAGCCATGAACAAACAATTATTTCCAATAACCGTTTTTCCTGTTTCAGTCGTACCGCGATTTATAGTAACGTATTCTCTAATATCGCACCTGTCACCAATCTGAAGTATAGTTGGTTCATTATTATACTTTAGGTCTTGAGGGGGTCCTCCTATTACCGAGAATGAAGCGACCCTGCATTCTTTCCCCATCCTAGTACCACTCTTAATAATTGCAAATGGAGATATGATACATCCATCACCGATTTCAACATCATCTTCAACAATTGCAAAGTGGCCAATCGTAACATTATCACCAAGTCTTGCCTTTTTACTTACTATTGCAGTCGATTCAATTGTTACTCCCATTGTTCTAAATCTCCTGGTTTACTTTATAGTTCCCATAACTTTTGGTTTGGATTCATCTCTCTCCACAATTGCAGCGGTAAATTCTCCTTCTGCAACAAGATTCCCATCAACATAAGCTTGCCCGCGCACCTGTATGATTTTTGATCTTCTGCTTATCATCTGGACCTCAAGTATAAGTTGGTCACCAGGAACAACAGGCTTTCGAAACTTAACGTTATTAATTGCCATAAAAAACACCAGCTTGTTTTCGGGATTTTCAACATTATTGAGTAGTAAAACACCTCCTGTTTGCGCAAGCGCTTCAATAATGAGAACTCCGGGCATAACAGGTCTACCGGGGAAATGACCCTGAAAGAAAGGTTCATTCATAGTCACGTTTTTTACACCAACGGCACGTTTATCCATTTCGAATTCTATTATCTTATCCACTAGTAGGAAAGGGTATCGATGGGGAAGGATCCGCTGGATTGCACTGGTGTCGAAAACGATTCCTTCCTTCTTTTCTTGTTGGTATCTGCTAACAATTTTCTTCTGCTGGTAAAGTTTTCTAATCCTGCGGGCAAATTCCACATTAGCTGCATGACCCGGACGAGCTGCAAGTATTTGAGCTTTAATAGGTGCACCAACTAATGCAAGATCTCCCATCAGATCCAGTAACTTATGGCGCGCAGGTTCATTACGATAATGTAGTTTTTTATCATTTATCACTCCCGACGAGCCTAAAATAACCGCTTGTTCAAGTCCAAGTTTTTTTGCCAGTTTTTTTAGTTCCTCATCGCTCATTTCGCGATCAACTATACAAATAGCATTATCCAGATTAGCACCTTTTATTAACCCCTGGTCAATTAGCATTTCCACTTCGTGCAAGAAGCAGAATGTCCTTGCTGATGCAAATTCGGAGATGAATTCTTTTTCAAGATTAAACAATCCGGTATGTTGACTTCCTAGAGCAGGGTTATTATAATCAATCATAACTGTAATGCGGAAATCATCCGTGGGCAGTGCCACTATTTCCACACCACGTTGTGGGTCCTGGTAATGCACTACCTGATCGATAACCAAATAATCTTTATCCGCATCCTGATCTTCCAGTTCAGCCGAAAGCAATAGGTCCACATACGGTTTTGCGCTACCGTCGCCAATTGGGGGCTCAATGTTATCGAGCTCAATAATTATGTTATCGATCTGCAATCCCATTATTGCTGCCAGTACATGTTCAACTGTATGAACATTTGCCCCATCGATTCCCAGAGTTGTTCCGCGCTTTAAATCTATTACATAATCAACAAGTGCTGGAATTTCCGGACTATTTTTCAAATCAACTCTTTTAAACCTGATTCCATAATTTTCCGGTGCCGGCTTGAATACCATAGTGGTAGTAACCCCAGTGTGAAGCCCTACTCCGGTCATTGTAACAGGGTTTTTAATGGTCAACTGCTGCACAAACATTATGTTAATTCTCCTCTTTATTTTTTGACTTAATTTTATCTTCCAGGTCTATAATTTTCTGTTTCAAAGCATTAAAATCGTGAATTATATCGGGAAGCATTTTCATCGCAATGTATATACGTTTTGCTTTGTGTGCCTCCTCCGCTGGATAACCGAAATATGAACTCCCCGGTTCTTTAATATTTTGATGGACGCCGGATTGTGCCATAATGACCGTACGGTCCGCTATCTCAAGATGTCCAGCTAAACCCACCTGTCCTGCAAGCATACAATTTTTGCCCACCTTAGTGCTACCACTTATTCCCGTCTGAGCAGCGATAACCGTGTTCTCACCAATAACCACATTATGTGCTATTTGAACTAGATTATCTATTTTAACTCCCTTATGAATGTATGTAGATCCCATTGTAGCTCTATCGATTGTAGTATTAGCCCCAATTTCCACGTCATCATCAACTACAACATTACCTACCTGTGGAATTTTCTCGTATGTGTCATCCGATTTGCGCGCAAAGCCAAAACCATCGGAGCCTATAACTGCACCGCTGTGAATAATCACGCGATTACGAATCTCGCATTCATGATATACGACAACGTTTGGATATAACATACAATCGCAGCCTATTTTGGCTCTTTTGCCAATAATACAGCCGGCTCCAATCTTTGTATTATCACCAATCACCGCATTCTCACCAATAACAACATAGGCACCAATAGAAACATTCTTACCCAGACTTGCAGTAGCAGAGACTATTGCGCTATCATGAATTCCAGAATCAAATGGGTCAATAGGAGGGTTAAATTCTTTTAACATTTTCAGAAAAGCGACATACGGGTCTTCAACACGTATGAATATTATATTTGAAAGACCTTCATATTTTTTTGTATCAAATTTCTTCGATACCAAAATTGCGGTAGCATGAGTGGTTTGTATAAATTTCTCATACTTCGGGTTAGCGAGGAATGTTATGCTCCCCGATCTAGCTTCTTCAATTTTTGATACTCTTACAATTTCAGGTGCATTTTCGACATTGAAACCAATAATTTCTCCACCAAGTATATTAGCAATTTCAACGACTGTCATAAAATGATTTAATTCTATTTTGTTGAAGATTCTGAAGTAGGAACCTTTAATTTCTCAAAGATTTTCTGCGTCAGGTCGTATTTTTCATTTGCATACATTATCAATATGTCTGCACTTCTATCAAAGATATAATCGTAACCTTCTTCTTTGGCAACATCCTGCACAGCTTTAAAAATGCGATCCTGAACTGGTTTCATTAACTCATTTTGCTTAACAAACAATTCTCCATTTTGACCAAATTTTTTATTCCGAAAATCAACAATCTTCTGATCCAGTTCTCTTAATTCTTTCTCTACCTCCGCTCTTCTATGTTCAGTCATTATCAGTTTCCGGCTTTCGTATTCTTCAAACTTTTTCTTCCATTCATCTTGCATCTTGCTCAATTGTTGTTGCCACTCAGATACAAGCTGATCAAGTTGTTTCTGAGCATCCTGTGCATCGGGCAACAATTTTATAATTGCTTCTGAGCTAAAATACCCGATTTTTATCTGCGAAAAAGCGGGTACAAGCATAAAAAGAGACAGAGTAACATAGAAAATTACTTTTTTCATATTGATAGTCTCCTAAAAGACTTTATAGCTTATTTTGAGCCAGATTCAGCACCTCGTTTAAGCTCGTCAATTACCTTGTACGTCAAATCGAGTTTTTCATCTGCATAAAGGATGTTTGTAGCATTTTCCAGTTTATCGAAAATAAAATTGTAATTGCCTTCTTTTGCTATTTTCGCTATGACCTGCAAGACTTTTTCCCGGATGGGTCCAAATTTCTTTTCGCGTAGGGTCACTATTTCCCCATCTCGCTGGTCGAATTTTTGAAATTGATAGTCTCTAATTTTTTGCTGTAAATCCTGCAGATTTTTCTGTTTTTCAGCTTTGACTTTCGGGTCCAGCAATGCTTCCTTTTTCTGATAATCATCATACGCTGCCTGAAATTCATTCGTCATTTTTTCAAGTTCATCTTGCCATTCTTTTATAGTTGCCTCTATTTCTTTTTTTATCTTGTTGTACTCGGGCAACTTTTGAAGTATCTCGTCAGAATTAACATAAGCAATTCTAACTGATTGTGCATTAGCAAATGATACCAATAGTATCAATATTGCAACGATTAAAAGATATTTGGTTCTCACGATAATACCCTTCCTTAATATTGTTATACATAATTGTATTATACTAAAAAGTTTTTCCAAACTGAAAATGGAATTTCCATCCAGAAGGTGCACCACCAGGCACAGCAGAATCAAATCCGTATCCATAATCAAAGCCAACCAGCCCTAATGGATTAATCATAAGACGGATACCTAATCCCGCGGATCTGAACAGATCCAGGTAGTTCATTACGGAATGATCTTTCCACACATTCCCCGCTTCAGCGAAAAGCAAAGTATAAATAGGAATTGGGTGTATTGTTAAAGAAAAACGCAGTTCAGCCGTGAATTTCATCATTGCCTTGCCACCAATGTTTCCACCATAAGGGCCTATACTGTTCTCTTCATATCCACGAAGTGGTGTTACAGAAAATTGACCCAATCCAGTTCCGCCCATATAAAATAAGTCCTGCCAGGGAATATAAGAATTTCTTTCAAACCCAAAAATAACACCTATCGTATTGGAACTCATCAAAGCAATCTTTCCTGAACTGCTCAATGGAATATACCAATCAATATTAAATATATGCTTATGGAATCTTGCTGCATCCAATGCACCACCGAACTTCGGACCACCATTCACTTCAGTAGTTAAGGAAATACTGGAGCCTCGTGATGGGAAAATTGGACTATCAGTGCTATTCCGCGAGATTATCTGTGTTATTCCAATTTGAGTAGTTTTCCCCTCTGGATATCTGTAATCGTAATAGTAAGAACTCAGCGAATGATACGTATTTTCTTGCACTCTAAAAATCCAATCGCCTCTAAAGTATATATCTGGCCATTTGAAGCGCCTTCCTAATCTCAAAGTCATACCCCTATTATGTAAATCGGCATAATAATATTGGTAAGTATCAAAAATACTAAAGCCAAATGAAGTTGGGGTATTAAACATCCAGGGTTCCATAAAACTAATGGCGAAGGTTCTGTAGTAAGCACTAACACCAAATTGATAATCGAGGCTCAGTACCTGCCCAGCACCTCCTCGCCATGGTTCAGATAAAGAGAAATTATTTAACGTTATGCCAATTCCGCCGCTAAAACCATACGCCCCGCTATATCCAACACTCATATTGAATGAATCGCTCGATTTCTCCTCAACTGAATATTCCAGATCAACAGTCTTATCGTCTACTATTCTCACATCCGGTTTTAACTTTTCAGGATTGAAGTAATTTAACTGCATTAACTGCCGAAGGCTTCTAATAATTAATTGCCGACTGAAATAATCCCCAGGTTTAGTTAATAATTCTCGTCGTATTACCTTCTCATAAGTTTTGGTATTTCCAGTGATAAATACACGACCTATCCTAAACTGGTTACCTTCGTAAACCTTTAAATTTATATCTAGACTATCCCCTTCAACCACTTTCATTTCCGGTTGAACCTGAAACATTAGATAACCATTGTCAGCATATAAGGATGTAACATCTGTCTCTTCTTCATTTCTCCTTAAATTTTGTTCAAATCTCTCCTGATCATATACATCACCCTTTCTAAATCCCAGTCTCTCAGTCAAGATATTTGAACTATACACCTTATTGCCTTCCCAGCTTATGTTCCTGATAAAATATTGCGGCCCCTCATTTACAAAAATATCAATGGTTAAATATTTTCTGCGCTCATCGAACCTCAATGAATCATACAGTATTTCAGCATCCTTAAAGCCATTCTTCCGATAATACGCTATAACCTTATCTTTATCTTGACGATATTTCTTTCTGTCAAATTTATTTGATAGCCAGAACTTCCACCACTTTCTCTCTTTTGTATCTTCCATTTCTCCTTTAAGATCGCTATCGCTGAACTTCTTATTACCGTGAAAGCGGATGTTATCCACAACAACTTTTGAGCCTTCATCAATGTCAATTTTCAAAACAACTCTATTAACCGTATCATTAATCCTGACAAATGAAGGAGTAACCTTAGCATTCAAATATCCTTCTTCATCGTAATCGTGCTTTAATACACGAACTATATTATAAAGGTCTTGAGAAGATACTATTTGTCCTTTTACAAGGTTAACCTTTTTAAGAATATCCTCCACGTCCATCTCATCGTTTCCAGTTATTATAATTGTATCCAGTCGTGGGTTCTCTTTTACCTTAATTAAAAGAAAAACACCATCATGTATTTTATTTTCTACAAATATCTGGATGTCTTCAAACATTTTTAAATTGTACAGTCTTCTTATTGCATCTCTGGTTTGTTCGCCGGGTATTGCGATCTCGCCCCCTATTTTAAGGCCGGTATTGGCAATAATAGTAGCAGGATCTGCAGTTTCACAGCCTGTTACATTAATACCTAAAATCTTGTATGTACTGGGCTGAGCATAATCCTGGCCGTTGCCATTAATAGTTGATAAGATTAATGTAAGTATTATAAGAGTGAATAGATTTCTAAAGCCTGCCAACACCCTGTCTAAACCTCTCGAATATTTTTGAAGTATAACTTTTTTTTATAGGCTTTATTTGTTCGCTTATCATTCCAAAGCGCCGTTCTCGTTTCTGGAAATCCTCTATAGCCTGGTATAAATTCTTGCGCCTAAAATCAGGCCAATATTCATTTGATATGTATATTTCCGTATATGCGAGCTGCCAGAGTAAAAAATTACTTATTCTGAACTCGCCGCTCGTTCTTATTAACAAATCAGGGTCAGGTATATCAGCCGTGGATAAATATTTTGCTACAACTTCCTCAGTAATATTTTCACTAATTTTCCCTGCTTTTATGTCGTTGTAGATTTTGTTGAAAGCATTTGTAATATCCCACCTTCCACTATAACTTAACGCTAATATCAAATTAAGCCCCTTGTTATTTTTCATCATTTCAATTGCATCCTGCAACTCACTTATTACATCAGTGGGCAATAATTTTAAATCACCAATAACCCTTAAATGCACCTCGTTCCTATGCAATCTATCCCTTTCATCCTTTAACGCTTTAAGTAACAGCCGCATCAAAACCGATATTTCATCTTGAGGTCTCTTCCAGTTTTCCTTAGAAAATGTATATAGCGTTAAATATTTCACGCCCAGCTGACCGCATGCTTCGACTATATCCCGCACCGAATTTACACCTTCATTATGCCCGGCAACCCTAGGGAGACCTTTTTTCTTTGCCCATCTGCCGTTGCCATCCATAATTATAGCAATATGCTGGGGAATTTGCCCACTCGCCAACAATTGCTCTTGGGCTTTTTTATCTGGCCCTACCGCTTCAACTACAGGCACAAAACCACCTCAAAATTCGTCAAATTTTAAAATACCATGAATTTAAATTTAACCTTTTTTGCGACGATAGTCAAAAATAAAATCTTTTTATATCAAAAAAGATTAAAAAAAATACATTACCTTGACTGACCTTTTAAAATTGGTTATATTAAATGTAAAGACCAATGTACTAAAGAAAGACGGCTGTTTAATAAAACTAGTTCCCATATATAAAAAGTAATAGAACAAATGGAAGGTAATTTTTCAAATAGAGTGCAGGACGTTATAAGGCTAAGCCGTGAGGAAGCTTTAAGATTAGGCCACGACTATATAGGTACGGAGCATCTCCTGCTAGGAATAATCAGAGAAGGTGAAGGAATTGCGGTTAAAATTCTCAGAAATCTAGGGGTAGATTTATACAAGCTTAAGAAAGCAATTGAGGACGCTGTAAGAACCTCAGGTGGTACTTTAACTATTGGAAACATACCCCTGACAAAACAGGCTGAAAAAGTTTTAAAAATAACATACCTTGAAGCCAAATTATACAAATCGGATGTAATTGGGACAGAACACCTGCTACTCTCTCTATTGAGAGATGATGATAACATAGCTGCACAAATATTACATCAATTCGGTGTTCATTATGACAATGTTCGTAATGAACTAGATAATATAATTTCAGGAAGACCTTCTTCGCCACCAGCTACGGCCCATGTTGTTAGTGAGAAAAAACAGGAAAGATCCAAAACACCTGTGCTCGATAACTTTGGCAGGGACTTAACCAAACTGGCTCTTGAAGATAAACTTGACCCCATAATTGGGCGAGATAAAGAAATCGAGCGAGTTGCACAGGTCCTTAGCAGAAGAAAGAAAAACAATCCTGTGTTAATCGGTGAACCCGGAGTTGGCAAATCTGCAATTGCTGAGGGTTTGGCAATTAGAATTGTTCAGAAAAAAGTCTCCAGAGTATTACATGATAAACGTGTGGTGGCTCTCGATTTAGGTGCACTTGTAGCTGGCACAAAATACCGAGGACAGTTTGAAGAAAGAATGAAAGCAGTCATGAATGAACTGGAGAAGGCCAAAGATGTTATCTTATTCATCGATGAATTACATACGATAGTTGGAGCAGGCGGGGCAAGTGGCTCATTGGACGCATCAAACATGTTTAAACCTGCTCTTGCCCGTGGCGATTTCCAGTGCATCGGAGCAACTACACTGGATGAATACAGGCAATATATTGAAAAGGATGGCGCCCTTGACCGCAGATTCCAGAAAATAATGATAGAACCTACAACAGTTGAGGAAACAATAAGAATACTGCAGAATATAAAGCATAAGTACGAAGAGCATCATGGAGTAAGGTACACAGACAAAGCTATAGAAGCGGCAGTAAGATTGAGCGACAGGTATATAACAGATAGGTACCTGCCAGATAAAGCAATAGATGTAATGGATGAAGCAGGTGCGCGTGTGCATCTGGCTAACATCAAGGTACCAAAAGAAATATTACTTCTTGAAGAAGAAATTGAAAAAATAAGACAATCAAAGAATCAAGTTGTAAAAAGCCAAAATTTTGAGGAAGCGGCAAGATTAAGGGACTTAGAAAAGAAGCTATTGAGTGATCTCGAAATTGCAAAACGAGAATGGGAATTAAAATGCAAAGAAACTGTATACGAGGTAACAGAAGAAGATTGCGCCTCAGTAGTTTCTATGATGACAAATATCCCTGTTAATAAAGTAGCTCAAAGCGAATCGGAAAAACTGCTACAGATGGAAGATGCACTCAAGGAAATGGTTGTTGGCCAGGACGAAGCCATCTCAAAATTAACAAAGGCTATACAACGTGCCAGAGCTGGATTAAAAGATCCAAAGCGACCTATTGGTTCATTCATTTTCTTAGGTCCAACAGGCGTGGGCAAAACCGAACTCGCAAAAGCTTTAGCCCGTTATCTATTCGATTCCGAAGAAGCTCTCGTTCGGATAGACATGAGCGAATACATGGAGAAATTTGCCGTTTCACGCCTCGTTGGTGCACCTCCAGGCTATGTTGGATACGAAGAAGGTGGACAGCTCACTGAAAAGGTTCGCCGAAAGCCCTATTGCGTGGTACTCCTCGACGAAATTGAGAAAGCACATCCAGACGTCTTTAATATTCTATTACAGGTACTGGACGATGGAATACTAACAGATAGCTACGGAAGAAGAGTCGATTTCAAGAATACTATATTAATTATGACTTCAAACCTTGGAACAAGGGATATCAAGGTAACAGGAGGCTTTGGTTTTGGTACAACAACGCATGAAGATAAATACAAAGCCATGAAATCGAATATTGAAGATACTCTCAAAAGAGTATTCAACCCTGAATTCCTCAATCGCGTTGATGACATCATAATATTCCATCAACTTGAACGTGAACATATTTACAAAATCATAGACATTACAGCAAAAGACCTGGTTAAAAGATTATCTACAATGGGAATTGGATTGGAATTGACACAAGAGGCAAAAGACTTCCTGGTCGACAAAGGTTACGACCCTACTTTCGGTGCAAGACCCTTGAAACGCGCAATAACAAAATATATTGAAGATCCTCTGGCTGAAGAAATATTGAAATCAAAGTTCACACAAGGAAGTATAGTTAGTGCAAGATTTGATAAAGAAAAGCAAGAAATATATTTTATGGAAGTCACAAATGATATAGAGAATGGCGAATTTAGAAAACAGGATGAGGAGGTTTTAGATACAAAGTGAAAATTTGCACAACAAAATGTCTATTAAATCCCTCGATCCAGAGGGATTTTTTATTTTAAATTATGAAACACTATATCCTATTTAATAAGCCATTCGGCGTATTATCTCAATTTACTCGTCAAAAGGGATACAAAGCACTCAGCGATTTCGGCCCATTTCCCAAAAATGTGTACCCAGCAGGCAGACTCGATGCGAAAAGTGAAGGATTACTCTTCCTAACCAATGATAACCTCGTAAAGCACAGACTGATGAATCCCAGATTTGAACATAAACGAATATATCTTGTACAAGTCTGCGGTAAACCTTCCGAAGAACAGCTTGAAATTTTAAGAGCAGGAATAGTTAAGAATAACCTCATAACAAAACCAGCAAAAGTCAAGATACTGGACAATCCACCCGATTTACCTCCACTTCGCAATAAGATCGCTCACAAAGATACTAGTTGGCTTGAAATAACAATATTCGAAGGAAAAACACATCAAGTTCGAAAAATGGTCGCATTCATAGGTTACCCGGCATTAAGATTGATAAGAATTGCAATCGAATTTTTAACCTTAGATGGAATTTCCCCAGGTAAACACCGTTCATTGACAGAAAATGAAATCAAAAGATTGAAAGAATTGTTATTGATCGTTTAATAAAAAACCCGACGCTCCTCGAGCGCCGGGTCAAGGGGTCTATCAGGACTCCCACAGAAAGGGGAAAACGGCGGTATATCCTATAGGAATTACGGAAAAAAAGAATAAAATTTCCATAAGATTAAAAAGAATTCATAATAAATCTATCCTTTCAATTGTATGAGAAATACATAAAATCATTGTTATCAGTACTGAATACCATAACGCATATTTCTATGGCTTCATTTCTGAAAGAAAAACTCATTAAATTTAATTAAAATCAACACATTGACAACAAAATACAAAAACATAAATGGGACGACATAATAAAAAAAGAAGAAATGAACAAAGTGAGCTCTTTATCATAATCTTGTCCTGTTCCGGGGGAGCAGGACACATCCGAGCTGCAGAAGCTATTCACCAAACAGCTGAAAAACAAGTGCTTCCCATTCATACAAAAAATTTTGATATCCTGAATTTCACCAGTAAAACATTCAAAAAGCTATACGCTGAATCCTATATAAAAATGGTCAATCATGCCCCGGCGCTTTGGGGCTATTTGTACCAAATCTCCGAACAAAAACACTATGTAAAAAATCCAATCATAAAGATTTTCGATCACCTGAACTACAGACACTACCTTAAAACTATAACCGATATGAATGCAGATGCCATAATATGTACTCACTTTCTGCCTTACATATCCATATCAAATGAAATAAGAAATAAAAAATCCATCCCACCGATTTTTGCAGTAACAACTGACTTCGATGTTCACCAATTATGGGTCGATCCAATCGTAACAAGATATTTTGTCCACCATGAGGAATCGGCATGGCAACTTCATTCGAAAAATGTACCAACCGAAAAAATATCTGTGACTGGAATACCTATTATGCCCGATTTTAAAATAAAGAATCATCCACGAAATATAAGAAAGCAACTTGGGATACATCCAGACTATTTCACTATATTGGTTCTATCTGGTGGATTTGGTATTGGCCGTATTATTGATATAGTTGAGTACATACTGCTAACTCTAAAAAACTTCCATAAAAGAAAATTTAACCTAATAGTCATTTGTGGACATAACACAAGGGCACAAAAAATTCTGTCTCAAAAAAAATATCCAGAGAACGTTCATTCATACATATTTGGTTTCGTAAAGAATATCCACGAGTTTATGGATGCATCCGATCTTCTGGTTTCAAAGGCTGGTGGACTTACCTCATCGGAAGCTATGGCAAAAAATCTACCTATGTTAGTAATTGATCCGATCCCGGGACAAGAAACCAGAAATAGCGATTTTATAGTAGAAGCAGGAGCAGGATGGAAAGCTATCAATCTGCCTAACCTATCATATAAATTGAAATGCATTATTGAAAATCCCAAACTACTATCAAAAGCAAAGAAGTCAACCAAGCTCTTAGCCAGACCAAACGCCGCATACGAAATACTGAATTCTGTTTATGAAGAACTAACAGGAGAACATATTCTATGAACGCTATTATCAATGGCGCAAACATTAATTACATAGAAAAAGGTACACCAGACCATGTGAGTCTGATCTTAATACACGCATTTCCATTTAACCTAAGAATGTGGGAAAACCAGTTTGCAGAATTAGGAAATACCTGTCACTTAATTGCTTATGATATTCGTGGCTTTGGATTAAGTGATGTGGGTGATGGACAATTCACCATCGAACTCTATGTGGATGACCTGATAGAATTGCTTGATAAGCTTAAAATAAGGAAAGCAATACTGTGTGGACTCTCAATGGGCGGTTACATAGCATTACGTGCTTTCGAAAGAAGCCCGGAAAAAATAGATGGGTTGATACTCTGTAATACGAAAAGTGATGCCGATTCAAACGATGCAAAAATTAAAAGAGCAAACAATATAAAGAAAATAAAAAATCATGGGCTAAACATTTTTGCTGAAGATTTTATCAAAAGTGCATTTTGTAAAAATACGTTTGAATTAAAGCCTGATATAATACAAAGAGCGGAAAAAATAATACTCGAAAACTCACCTATTGGTGTATGCGGCGCTCTGCTTGCACTGGCAGCACGCACCGATACTTCAAGCGTCCTTGATAAAATTAATGTGCCAACCTGCATTATAGCAGGTGAGTATGATATTTTAACAGCACCTGAGGTCATGATGAGAATGCACAAATCGATTAAAAGTTCCGAGTTCCATATATTGAAAAACTGCGCTCACATGAGCAACCTTGAAAATCCAGTTGATTTTAATAAAACTATTACTGAATTCATAAGAAAATACTGGGGTTAAAGGAATTTCAACACAGTTTGTTCCAGAAACTCAATGACTCTTGAACAGCTTAACAGAAAAATAATTAGCTGCAAAAAATGCAAACGACTGGTTGCTTGGCGAAATAGAACTGCAAAAGAGAAAACAAGAAGGTTTTCCGATTGGAAATATTGGGGTAAACCATTAACAGGGTTTGGCGATAAAAAAGCCAGACTTCTTATTATTGGACTTGCACCAGCAACCCACGGAGGTAACAGGACGGGCAGAATGTTTACAGGTGACCGAAGTGGAGATCTACTGATAAGAACTTTGTACAAAGCGGGTCTGGCAAATCAACCTTTTTCCATACACCGCGATGATGGGCTGGTTCTCCGTAATTGCTTCATCACCGCAATATGCAAATGTGCTCCACCTGAAAATAAGCCTCTTAAAGAGGAAATAATTAACTGCATACCCTATCTTACGAATGAGATCAGGCATTTAAAGAATACAAAAGTAATTATTGTACTTGGAAGAGTTGCATTCAACGTGACTATAAAATGCTTGAGAGAGCTTGGAGAGTTAGAACAGGAGAATAAATTTGTTTTTCAACACGGAGCCTATTATAAAATAAATGAAAAAAAATCATTAATATGTTCATATCATCCAAGTCAACAAAATACTTTTACAGGCAGACTCACTGAAAAAATGTTTTACGATATTTTTAAGTTGGCTAACAAATTATTAAAGAAAAATGAAGCTTAATAAGGAAAATAATTACTTAATACTCATAACAATTGCTTTTTTCGCACTTGGAATTTTACGCATAAATGACTTATCTCTCTACAACGACTGCACACGATATCTTATTTGGGGAAATTCAATTGCACAGGGAAAAGGTTACGTCGATGATACACAACCAGACCCTCAATATTTTGTCGTAAATGCGCCTCTTTTCCCACTCATACTGGCACCTGTCCTCATCTTTTTCCCTTTTTCTCTCTACGCAGCAAAAATATGGTCTTTAATTTTAGGTACGTTATCAGTATTCCTGTTTAACAAATGGCTTAGAATGTACTTCAAAAAGAATTACTCACTATCATTAACCTTACTCTATGCTTTCTACCCCCTCACGATAATATTCTACACAGAAGTACTTTCAGAGTCCATATTTGTATGTTCGCTATTAATCACATTTATCATCATTGAACATTTTGAGAAAAATTCTGAAAGCAAGTTTGAGAGATTGGCTTTAGTAATAATAATTTCATTTATCGTTCTTTTAAGAGAAGTCGGAATATCTCTGGTAGTAGCGGTTGTGATATTCCTCATATACAAAAGGAAGTGGCAGCTAATAACCATTTCAATAGCTGGGTGTATTTTAATTTTTTCAGCATGGACTTATAGAAATATCGGATTGGCTGAGGATCCATCTTATGCACAGCATGCTAACCTCATTTTTATCTTTAGAAACTTCGTAACCCCACAGGGTACATCAATTACACAGGAACTTTTACAGAGGCTAATTACTAATTTTAAAGATTATCAGGTTGGTCTTAGCGGAATGCTTATATATTACATTCCATTTAGTTTAATAGTTGCACCATCGACACTTTTGCTATGGACTGCAAAATTCCTCTATCTGTTAGGAAAATTCATTTTCATAGTATTTCTGCCCATGCTGGTATATGGAATCTGGAAAGACTCCCGCTCCAGAAAAACGTATGCTTCAAGAGTCTATTTCTTATTTATCTACTTACTTATTGTAATTATTTATCCAGTAAAGGATGTAAGATTCATATTTCCATTAATTCCTTTGATTCTTTTCTACCTGGGCTTATCTTCCAGGGAACTTGCTAAAAAGCTAAAAAAGAAAAACTACAAAATTATATTAGGCACGTTATCCTTGGTTATTATTCTTGTGCCCAATTTGATCTCATTATTTGAAGTTATAAGAACAAATATAATTTACACAATAGACCCTGTTAATTTTCCCAACAAGTTCAAAAAGGGGAAAGCAAACTTTTCATACTATTCAACCCCATGGAAAATTTTGGGCGATTCAATAGATAAAAAAATTGAGGCAGGTACAATCATAGCAATACCTCGAAAGGAAATTGTTTCATTTGCGCCAAAGCAGAAGTTCATTGAATTGAATTGCGCTGTACCTGTGCCACAATTTGAATCATTATTACGTAACTACGGAGTTGACTACATCATAGCTCCCACTCTGTACGATAGTATAACCGAATACCAGATTCAGATGGACGAATTGAACCGATTCACATTTGAATTGTGTCAAAAAATTAATAATCTGAATCTCTTTAAAATTTACCCAAAGCATCAGCCTTATAAAACAAATGCTATTTCAAAGCAACTTTTAATCGACACCACTTCTGCTCTTGGTTTGCTTAGACTTGGCAGACATTATTTAAAAAATGAACTGTATCCTAATGCAATTTATACATTCAACAAATTACTTAAACTATATCCGAAAAATCCAGAAATAAGATTCCAGTTTCTACTTATTAAATCATTCCAATTGGATACAGTTAACATAGCAGATGTCTTGAAGGAGCTGTATTCTCTACCCAGTTCCACTTCTTATAATGAAGTTTCACAACTTGCCGTGAAAATTATGAAGCTCCGCTTACAGGCAAGGCAATTAACAGATTCACCTTTGCGTGCTGGTAATCTTTTGGAGGCAGGTAGAATATGCTGGCAACTGGGATACCCCAAGCAGGCATATCGAATTATACGTGAATCAATAAGGGAAGATTCAACTTTCATACCTGGATACCTGTGGGCATGGCACTATGGAACTCAACTTGGCGATAGAATAAATACTACCTTTTATTTGAATAAGCTGGAAACTTTGGATAAAAACAATCCTGTGTTTCAAAGTTTCAAACAAATTGCCAAATTTAGAAATTTGCTGACACGCGAAAAAAATAAAAGGATAAAAAGCAATATCCATATAATGATTTCACGTGAATATGATAGAATAGAATTATTTGAAGAAGCCCTCGATGAAGCTCAGTTAGCAATAGATGAGGACAGAACCAATAAAGAGGCATGGTACAATCTTTCCGAGCTTTTTAAGAAAAAGAATTTGCTGCATGCTTACGAGAACGTTTTAAGGCAAACGAGATCAGCCATTTTGGATGAGTAAAACAGATAATTAGAAAAATAGCAAAGTCTTCTTTCAAAGCGCAACTTTACAATGTAAGTTTCAACTATACTTTCGTATGTTCACAAAACCCATAGTTCTCTCTCAGATTCCTTTTACAAAAATCTGTATCACAAATAAAAAGCCTCGCATATGCGAGGCTTTATTTCGTTTTTTACAAATCTTGCCCAGCATTATTATGGCGGATCTATAACACCACTGGCAATGGGCACCAGAAACTCACCATATACAGGATGGTTTATCCTGACTCTTAAAGTTGTACTTAACCCTCCTTCATATGGGTTATCATTGGAGCCATGTGGATCATGTATACTTACACTAAAATCGGTTATTCCTAGAGCATGTGACCAATTTGCACCTTCATGCGTATCAGGTAATGTGACAGGGTCCATATCCACTTTTGCTCCCTCGCATTCAATCTTTATGGTTGTTCCGGCAGAAAGTGGATTACCCCAGCTATCCCGCACTTCGAAGTACCATGGCCCTGCAGACCCTGTATGTGGAACAGTGAAAGGGTTCGGTCCGCTTATCACTGTAACAACTGGTTTACCCGACCATAGAATTGGAATTGAATCAATAATATCCAGTCCGTTTTCGCCCATAGTTCTTACTTTCACGAATGCAAAACCTTCAGGCATACCGGGCACTACATTTGCTCCTTCTGGGCGCGTTCCATTAGAAAAATAGACCTGCTCAATTATTCCATCCTTATTTGTGTATGCATCTGCAGTTTGAACTACGCCGTGAGTACAACTAAACCAGGCAGGTGTATTTTCAGGAACTGGATTCCCATACCTGTCACCCAGTTGAACACGTATTAAATTTTTCAAACCATCCATTTGCATTCCTGGAAAGTTAATGTTTTTTGCCGATATTGAGAACCGTGAAGGATCCGGGAAACCACTACATATTATTATTTGAATTAATCCGGATTTAATCGTATCCCCATTTACTACCCCATACGCAAAAACATAGGGCACACCAGATTGCGTTCCTGAGCGCACCACAGTTGTAAACTTACCATTAGCATCTGTCAATCCTGAATCCCTCTCAATTGAAGCACCGAAACTTTCACCGTAGAACTGGAAATGCATCATAACTGCATGTCCCGCATCAACTAATCTTCCAAGTGAATCCCTGGCTTCGAATTCCAGCGTAACTGTCTCGGGCCTACCTGTGCCCGAGCCACCCGTACCACGAACATAAATAGTGCGACTCTTTAGCGGATCGACAAGTGTAATAGATTTTGCATAGCCTGAAGTTTTTCCACCTAACACATTCGGAGCAAGCAGGTATCCTGTAATTGTTCTTGTTGCTGTTCCAGATTCTCCGGTAACCTTGACAGTGACTTTAAAAATACCCTCACTCCCACTTCCAGGATTTCTATCTCTTACAGTAAATCGATACAAAGTCATTGCTTTATCTTGAGTGTCTGGCAGCTTCGATATATTTACATCACCAGTTACCTCAATCTCTCCTGCAACTGGACCTGATACTGTTACTGTTATTGAGTTATCGCTCGAAATTGGATTTCTATTCTTATCCCATACTGCATATTCTACTTCATATGAACTGCCATCCTGCAATGTATTCGTGAATTCATTCACTGTTGTATCAATTATTGCAGGATTTAGAAATGCTATTTGCGGTTCATATGAAAACAAGAATGGGACACTTCTTATTGCTCTTCCACCCCTGGTTCTTACATCTGCATAGATATAACCAAATCCAGGTCCTAAAATTGGATCATTCGGTTCTGGTAAACCACCATGCAACCCTATGGTAATTCTACCCTGCACACTCTGAGGAACAAGATCAACCCAACCACCCGTTGTGCTAATAACCACGTCGCTCCTGTCTCTTTGCGGAGCAGCATAATAACCATATGAGTCGTACAGATAAAGATTAATTGTGCCTATATTTTCAATGCTGCTAATCCTGTTATACATATTCTTCTTATCAAGCGTTAGAATAATTCTATTGGAATCGGGCAAGCCATGAGCAATTTCTATTGGAAGCGAATATGCGCTTATAAGCCCATCTACACCCAGAGTCGTTGCTACAACCTGCGCAACACCTGGCTCATTTCCTGCGGTTATATCTACCCATACCAGACCATTTGCATTTGTCGAATCGGACGCCTTTGATAATGTTGTTCCTGGAGGTCCTGATATTAAAGCAAAATTTACCACCGACACTGTAGGATATCTTATTGGATTACCTAATGCATCGTAGACTTTAAAATATAAACGGCCTGATGTTTGTGGCAATCCTGTTTCTGCTAGATAGAGCGTTTTAACAGAACTATCCGCAAGCACGATAGATGCGGGTAGATTATATATTCCTGTTCCACCAGCACTTACATATCCTGTAAACCAATTAGGATTAACATAATTTCCATTCGTACTTGTAATTTCGATGCCAAAAGTGAGAAACCCAGCCACGTTAGTCCGTCCTTTGTCCAGTATTGTCGCAGTAAATTGAGTTCTTCCAAGGCCGGGTAGGTTTGCATCTTCTATTGTATACACTCCATTCGTTCCGAACAAAAGCTCGATATCATTTTTAACCGTATCTGCAGCAGCCACGGTCAATTTGATTTTTGAACCACCTACCAATGGAAAACCTCGGTCATCTGTAACCTCGAAACTAAAAGTTCTTGCTTCCCCGTTCGGGACCGTTAGATTTATTGCATCTGAGCCTAAAGTTGGCACTGCAGTTGGACCTGAGAATAATACATACATTACTCTTTCAATTAAGCTATCTGACTGCCTATAGGATCTATCTCCCATAGTTGTGGCCCATACAGGTACCAGGCTTGTAGGCAGGTAATTGGTAGTACTAATTAACCTAACCGATGCATTTCCTTCCTTGTTGGTACCAACTGCAAAGTCAGACAGCTTAGCTTCAGGAATAGTTCGAAAAGATACCATAGTTCCTTCTGCAACAGGGCTACCATACCTATCACATACTGAAACCACTATAGTCGTACTCAGATTTGCATAGACCCGACCGGCAATATTGAGTTCTGTTGCCCCTATGGAAACACCTGCGCTGTCTGGCAGACCTGCACCCATAGCAAGAAAAACAGGGCTCGCCTTGACCGTATCACCTCTGGTCGAAGCGATAATCTGAACCACGCCTGGAATCGTGCCACTTGTAACTGTAGCCGTAACTTTACCCGCAGTATCACTATAAGCAGAAGATGGCGATATAAACTCACTTCCTCCTGGTCCAGTTCCGATCCTAAAATTTACAAGTGCATTAGCAACCGGTCTGTTCAGAGAATCTTTAACCTGAAACACCAGCACACAGGATTCGTTTCTACCAGTGCCCCTCAATGCTATTTTATCTGTTGATTGTTGAACCAGCACTATACTTACCGGAACTGAAGAAACTTTATAAACCGGTGTAGAACCTGGTTGTCCGGGTTCAGCTGGCGAAACAGGGTTTTCACTCTTTGAACAACCAACAATCATTAATAATGTTGTAAGCCCCACACATAATATAAGAACAAGCAGTAATTTCCAGATTCTCATAGCTCGTACCTCCCAATAAATTTGTTAATATATAAATTTCAAATTATCTGAATGCTACTTTGTTGTGCGTTTCTTAAAATCTTTCTCCATTTCTTTCAGGTTTTCTTTTATAATATTCTTTGCAGCCTGAGGTTGCATAGCACGTTCTTCGATAGTTGGTATAATTTCTGCTTTTATCAAAACAATCAACTCCCGTCTTTGAGTTTCTTTTTTATCATATCCGAACAAATAGCGCAATCCAAAGAACCACCAGGGTAAATCTTTGAGAAATGGGATCCCCTTACGCACCGTTTTATCGTCATTGGAAAAAAGGCCACCAACATATCCCTCTTCACCATTTAATAGCAGCAATGAGCCAATAGCCTGTGTCTTATGTATTACAGAATTACCACCTGTTAATATTGTAAACGAACTTTTCTCAATTTTGTAACTGACATCCACAAATTGAGCTTCTCCTATTTTCCAGACTTTTGGACGTACTGATAAAATTATGCCTGTCGGATAGAATCTCTGCACCGTATTCCCAGAAAAATCTTTTTCCAGCACAGAAAAATCTTCACCTACTTGAAACAGTGAAGTTTGGCCAGAACGCACAACTAGTTGCGGACGCGCAACTATTTCTCCCAATTCATCTTTTTCCATTGCGCTTATTAACGTACTAATATCTACCACAAGATTGCCGCTTGGATTAAATTCAAGTTGAGGCACATTCGTTTCAATTATATCATTAGCACCATAAACGCTCGCCCTTAGATTAAGATCACTGCCACGGAAAATTGAAAAATTGGCACCTACTTCTGCAAGCTTTGACCTGTTCAAATCGAAAAACACCGCTGATATCTCAACTTCAGGGACCTGTGAGTAGTACTGACCTGAATCCACAATTGCCACAGCTTTTGTTACCAGGGCAGGCTCGGTTCCTGCTGCCGGCAAACCAACTTCAGCTCTCTTGCTTGCCTCCTCAAACGAAATTATTTCCATGTATTCTGGAAAATCATTATACCACAATTGATTGCTGCGTAAAATCAATTCGAATGCATCTTTCCAGTACATCGATTCTATATCAACACCAATTTGCTTATCTTTGTTCTGCATTGGTGAGCGATCTATGATTATTTTACCCTCAAATTTCTTGCTTAATTCTCCGAGCGATTGTATTGCTTTAGAATATGGCATATCGGCCTTAAAAGAGACCAATTCATCTTCACTCACAATCTTTCCTTTTGCTGCTCGCCTTACAGCCGATTCTGGCTGAGCATTAATCAAACTTATAAAAGCAATACATAAAAGAAATAATAACAAATATCGTGCTTTCATAATAACCTCGTCTCTATAATTTTTCAAATTCAATTTTCTTTACCAATTTTCTTATTATACCACCCTCATTTAGAACAAATTCAACGGAACTCTCGAGGGTATTTACTTTTGTAACTGTCCCATGCCATACTTTGTCACCTAAATGCAAAACTTTCAATGCATTACCATAGAGTACAAACGCCTTGCCAGGTAATACCGCTTTAACCTCAAGTTTATCTGCATCGATTTCATTTTTCGGAGGTTCAGTAGCAATAATCTGCGTAATCAGACTGTTGAACGGGTCAAACGGAGTAGGTATGGAAGCAATAGGTTTAGCAGCCAGAGAAGTACTCAGTTCAGGTATATTCGGAACAAAATAAGCTTGAATTTCCATGTCGAACTCGACCCATTTATTAACCTCCTTCGTCTCTTCATCAACAGCCTCCCTCTGATCTATTCGCATTGAGGATATTTTATAAAGTCTTTTCCCGTTCTCAATGAAATAGATGAACCTGAATAGATTTTGAAACTGTCCCTCGCCCTGTTCTAATTTATATGTATTATATCTCCAATTTATTGCATTTGTCGTGCCAACAAACTTCATATTAAATTTAAGAGATCCTGCTTCATCCATTGCCGTGCTTATATATTCATAGGTTTGAGATGAAATATCAGTCTGGGGAATTTCTTTGCTTCTCGAATCATACCTTCGCTTAATATCCTGGAATTGAAGTTCAAGTCTCTGCACCTCATCAGCGAGTACTGGCAATTCCTCCAGTTTTTTATTAATCTTCTTGATTTCTTTTTTTATGGATTCTATTTGCTTTGGTAGGAAGATTAAATAATACAAACCCAAAACAATTGTAATAACTAACCAAATCACCCCAAGAATTATCGTATTTCTTATTTTATAGGTCACTTTTTATTCCTCGTTTGTTAAACTATCTTCAAAAAATTGTTATTTTAAACCATCATACTTATCTACACGTTCAATAACCAAGTCAAATTCATACAAAACCTTTTTGCGTATTGTAACAGTTCTAACTTCTCTGAGTATAGCTGATTCGAAAACACTCGCAATACGCGGAATTTTTGCCCTGTATAGTGCTCTTCCCGATAAAACAATGTTACGGCCTTCAGGCTTCATTTCATATATCCACAATGAGCTTAGGTCTTCTACACTGTTTGCTATATAATGTAATATTCTGCTCCACCGGTCACTACCAGGAGCAATTGAATCGTAAACAGCTGTTGCCATATTGTATCTATTTATGTCTGCCAAAAGGTTTGTTTTCCGCTGACGAAAAACCTCTAATTCTTTCAATCTTTCCTTTTTCTGAGCAAGCTCCGCATTTTGCTTCCGTTTCTCACTCAAACGTTCACTTATCAAAAGAGAAAAGAATGGAATTGTAGCTGTTATAAGAAACGCTACCAGTACACCGTGCCATGCAAGTGCGAAACGTCTTTGACTTTCGACTATCGACTTCGGGATTAAGTTAACTTCGTAAAATCCTGGCAGTTTGGGTTGCAGAACACGCCAGGCCGTCATAATTGGTATTACATATTCAGAAACGACTTCACCACCCAGACTTTCAAATTGTCCCAGATCTAGATAAGGAATCTTTATATATTCCACTAATGCACTTGAAAATTGAGGGGCAATTGAATCAAGCATATTTATTTTATGTGCACTGCCAGCAAGAAGAATTCTATCTATTCTTGACAATGCAATATTATCCTGTTCAAGCAAGATACGACTGTAAATAGTATTCTCAATGTTCGGTGATTCATAGCCCTCACTTATTATTGGCGCAAAATGCATATAGTGCTCGCCCTGCATAAAGATAATTCTACTAAAATCATTTCCAACATAAACAATAACAGAAACCTCTTCGGGCTGAAGTTCATATTGGGTTCTAACACATTCCATCAAAGCCACATCGGAGCTATTTACAAGTCTTACTTTTGCAACCCTGCTTCCCGTAAATGAACTGGCCTCAGTAAGAAGTTCAAAAATACTTTGACCATCTTCTCTAATTAAAGCTAATAAACCTTCTCCTGCAGTAGGTATCATATCTATGACATCAGTTGGTGGAGCTGCCGCCCTCATCTGTGCCAGTTCTTCAGAAATTTTCTTTTTCAATTTATCTCCCTTAAGACCAAAATCACTTTCAAATTCCTGATAGGTAACAGAAGGCTCTGATATAGCGTAAGATACACTATACCTTCTTGAAGGACCGAGGTCATTTAGTAATCCTAGCAGTACTGCCGCATTACTTTCACCTCCCTCTTCACTCGTGAAACCTTCACCTGGCGCTGCCGGTGCCGCTGCCATTTCCTCAAAAGAAACACCTTCTACAGCTTCAGCAGCCGGAACGACTTTCTCTTCAAGCTTCTTAACTAAAGCTAGAGTCCTGAAATCCCTTAGAATCACTCTATTGCCCTTTGCAGAAAGTCGAACAAACTTAAGCTCCAAACCATCAGCAAAAAAGGCAACCGATTGCCTACCTTCACCTATATTAATTGGCATAATCTCCTCTTATGAGATTGGTTATCGATAACTATCTTTGATAATTATCACTCTCTACCTTTGGAATATTGTAAAAGTTGTTGGAATCTGCTCTTATTATTTGCATAGTTTACTGCCATTTCCAGAGATATTTTCTTTTGCAAATAAAGTCGAAGCAGATCTTGTTCCATCGTTATCATCCCGTGTTCTGCTCCTTCTGAAATCATCTGGTATATCTCACTGGTATTATTATTCTTGATGGCAGCATATACCGAGGGTGTTCTTATCAAAACTTCTTTTGCAAGGACCCGCTTACCATCCAAACTTGGGATAAGTTTTTGAGAAATAACACATCGCAGTGTATCTGCAAGCCTGTTACGCACTCTCTCCTGTTCAATTGGTGGAACTTCACCAATAATCCTATCAATGCTTTCAACTGCAGACGCAGTATGAAGTGTAGAAAAAACTTTATGACCCGAATCTGTAATTTCCAGTGCCGCCATAATCGTCTCCGGATCGCGAAGCTCTCCAATCATAATTATGTCGGGATCCTGCCTTAAAGCCTGAATTGCACCGTCTCTAAACGATAGCACGTCTCTTCCAACTTCCCGCTGTCTAATAATGCACCTATCCGATTTATGAACATATTCAATTGGGGAGGCAATTATAACAACATGTCCATCAACACTGTGATTGTTTGCATCAATAATCGTATCTAATGTCGTACTTTTTCCTGATCCTGTTATTCCTGTCACCAAACATAAGCCTTCTTTTGTATGGGCAAGACTCAAAACCTTGGTCACATTAGGATGCAATTCCAAATCTTTGTAAGGACGTATCACATTTGCTACAGCTCGCATGTTTAAAGCAAGATGATCCAGATCGAAATAAGCATCCGCGCGGAATCTCCTTACATCCGTATCACTTAAATATATTGTATGAGAAAAATCAAGATTCCTATTTTCATAAAGGTAGGATCTCTGTCTTTCACCAAGAATACTCTGTATTAGAATATTGATTTCATCTAACGTATACTTACCCATAGAAGGGTCGGGCCTTTTTGAACCATATACACGATACCATATGTAACCTTGTGAACCAAACCCACCCATGTCAATGTCTGAAGCATTAAGTTTTATCATATGAGCAAGGAAATGATTCATCAAAGTAATCAATTTCATTTTTGTAGTTTCGTCTGTCCTTGTCATCACATCGCCTATCATCATCTGGCGCTCAACACCAGCTACTGTCATAGGCAAATGTGAAGCCATATCCTTAAGTATCTTCTGAGCTTCTTGGACAATTGGTGGGAATGTAGAAATATTTGATATGGAAGGAATATTTGCTGTGGTCGTTTTCACCTTGCAAAACTATAAGTTATTTTTTGAATGTTTAGCCACTCTCAACAACCTTATTGTGATTATACGGAAATACAATCGAAAAAGCAAATGATAAAAAGGATTTTTTTAAGAAAAATGCATAACCTATTTATTTTCAATATAATTACTATCTCAAAACTCTTTAATAACCCCAAATTTCTAGCAAAAACGCCTATTCCTCTTCTACTGTTGTAGATATTATTTCTTCTAGTGTAGTTACACCTTCCTTCATTCTTTCTATTCCTGAGCGTCTCAGGCTCCACATTCCGTCTTTAGCTGCCTGTTGCCTAATTGCGTTTTCGTCAATTTTATCGCCTGCATCCAGAATAATATCCCTAATTGGTTTGTTAAAATATAATACCTCATGAATTGCCATTCTCCCCTTATAACCACCGTTGCACTTTTCACACCCAACGGCATTATAGAAAGTATATCTTCTTACATCCTCTTCAGGAACACCAAATTTAATCAAATCTCTCTTCTCACTTTCATCTATTGGCTTCTTACAATATGGGCAAAGTGTTCTTACGAGACGTTGAGCAACAATCAGATTAATCGCATATGCAATTAGGAATGGCTCTATACCCATTTTGTAAAGACGTGAAATAGCACTCGGTGCATCATTGGTGTGTAGTGTTGAAAACACAAGGTGACCTGTATTAGCCATTTTAATAGCGGTTTCCGCTGTGACCTTATCTCTCATCTCACCTACAAATACAATATCAGGGTCGTGACGCAGAATACCACGAACTGCTTCTTCAAATCCCATTTTCGGGCCAATCTTTAACTGACGGGCACCTTTAATTATATACTCAACCGGATCCTCAATTGTTAATACATTTACTTTTGGATTAATTACTTGATATAAAGCTGCTATAATCGTTGTCGATTTTCCAGAACCTGTTGGTCCTGTTAAAATTATTATGCCCTGTGGTTTATTTATTGCTTTGTAGAAATAGTTTTTCGCTGGCCCCTGCAATCCTAGCTTTTCTATATCAGTAATAACTTTCCTATCATCCAGTACCCTGATTACTACACTTTCAAATTTGTGCTTCAAATCAGTTGTTATTATTGGCATTATAGATACACGGAATCTCAGTTGATGGCCATCAATTACCCTTTGAATAAAACCATCTTGAGACATTTCTCTTTCGAAACGATCGACATTTTTGGTTCTATCTTTTATAACCGCCAGCACTGCTTCTGGTACAGTGTTTTCCTGACAATGCCAGAGTTGAAGATCACCATCAATACGAAAATAGAAATAAGTCCGATTACCTTCCGCAGGAACCACGTGCACATCGCTAGCCCCTCTTCTTACAGCCTCAACAAGACATCCTTCAAAAAGATTGACAAGAGCGCTTTTGCTTATCTCTGCTTCCAGCGCTTGCTCATCTAATTCGCCTTCCTCCTCCTCTTCTGTAGTATAATCAACCGTTATCTTGCTCTCTTCCAGAAGTTTCAGAAATTCATTTTGAGCTGGTACAACTCTCTCCATTAACGGTTGCAGATCTTTTAACCGTACATAGCATATTTCATACTTCTTAACATTAAAGCTTCTTGCTACGATTGGAAGATTTTTGTCCGTAGGGTCTGCAGCAATAATAATAAGTTTATCCGGCTGTCTTTCATCGAATTTGAACGGTAGCATTTTTGCCTGCACCATCATATCCCTGTGCTGGTCAGATAGCTGATCGACAAGCTTTCTTATGAACGCAATTCGTGCGTCATCAATTTTTTCATCATTTAAAAATATCTCGCGGAAAGCATAAAGATGTGCTACCTCTCTGAAAACCGCATCGTGGTCAGCACCAAATTCACTTACCAATATCTGCCCCAAATTCCTTCGATTTTTCTTATTTTCTTCCGATTCTTTGATCTTCAATGATTTTTCCAAAGTCTCAAAATCAATGATACCCTTCTTTAATAAAGTGTAACCAATCTTATCAGTTATATCTATTTCGGGCATAATACCCTCCTACTGCGTATATTGAAAATTTAAATTATGGCCATAGCATATGTATCGGGAGCAATAATTTTTCTCCAGGTCCTTTAGGTCTGATCAACGCGGTCTCCGAAGAAACAATCGTTAAAGCCGTAAGAACAACCATTATTACCATCGAGACTCCAAACTGTATCATCTCCACTGCATTTTTCATTTTGTATGTGGTTTCTTTTTCGTAATAATCAGCTAATTGCAACGCTGTATTCTTAACTGTACCTGTTTCTGAACCTGAGCTGAATCTTGATATAGCCGTTTTTGTAAATACTCCAGTAGCCTCGAATGCCTCTGGTAAACCTTTACCTCTTTCAAGCATCAATGGAATTGCTATCGTTTTAATCTGATGCTCCATATACCTGTTTCCACAAGCCTCTGCAGCCATTCTAATTATTTCTATATTTTCTCCAGAACCGCTGTATAAGGCATAAAACACCCGACAAAATATTTCTATTGAAGTTTTATGAAGTAGAGAACCAAGCACTGGAATTCTTATTATATATTTATCTAAAATAAATCGCCCTTTTGGTGTCATAAAGAAACGAATGGCAATAATCGTAGGTATCGTAAACAGTAAACCAAGCAGTAGCATATTATCACCAAGCCATCGGCTCATTTTCAATGTAGCAGCGGTCATTGGCGGCATTTTTATTTTGAATTTTTCGAATACCTCGGCTGTCTTTGGGAAAATGTACGCTACATAGAATAAGCACGCCAGGAACAAAACAAACAAAGTTATCAACGGAGTAATAAGAGCTTGCTTTAAACTTCTCCTGAATTCTGCATTCCTTTCCAAAAACTTTGCTGCACTTTCATATATTTCCACCATATTACCACTTTTTGAAGCCAGTCCAAGCATTTGAGCGGTAAATTTGCCAAGTACTGGTGCTTGTCTTAGAAAAGCCTTCTCACTATCCTTCCCCTGCTTCAGCTCTGCATTTATTTCTTTTAACGCTTCCCGCAAACGTGGATTTGGAGTATCATTAATCAATAACTGCATTACCTCGTTGAAAGGAAGTTTTTGCCTCATCAGATCAGCACTCACACGGACAAAAGTTACTATATCCGCGCTCGGAGCAGGTCTCGGTTTGGTACCAAACAACTTTTTCCTGACATAAATAACCTTGAAGCCCATCTTTTCGAGAGCTGTTCTAACTTCTTCCGCAGTAAATGCTTTCTGTTCTCCATCTATTGGTTTATCAGTTCCTTTACGGACACGGTACAAGAACGTCGTTCGCTCGTGTATTCCTGTAACTTTGAATTTTCTCTCACGAGAGAGTTCTTCAGCTCTCTTCTTTGCCATTGACTTATTATCTGCAGTTATAGAGCCTGATATTGGTTTGCCCGTTAATGTAATACCATCAATACGATATTCTGGCATAATTATTTACCCCACATCTTAGTTTTTTATTAACACTCTTAAGTATTTCTTCTAATAAAATTATACGCTTTTTAACATTCTATGTCAAGGGATTCCTTATTCAGGCACAGGATAAAAAACATTAAAAAAAACTAATAATAAAACCACTTTCGTTATGATCTAATAAATCAGATATTTAAGCATGCCCCGTTTCCAAGCCAGCTCACACCGATTCTACCAATCCCCTGTGCAACATATCTATTACCATGTCTGTTATTCTTCTGAAGTCTATTTTTCCGCTTCCCATTTTGGGAAATTCTTCTATTACAACAAAATGACGAGGCAAAGCTATATTTGGTAACTCCTCTGCCATTTTCTTTAATACGGTCTTTTTATCTATTGGTTGCGTAACAACTGCAACTATTTTTGCTCCACGTACAGCGTCGGGGGCCTCTACAACACAACAGGAAACGCCTTCCGGCAATAAGCGCTCAAGAACATTTTCAACTCTTATAAGCGATACCATTTCGCCTCCTATTTTCATGAACCTTTTTAACCTACCAACATGCCACAGATATCCATCGGCATCTCTGTAACCCATATCTCCCGTATCGTACCAGCCATGGCGAAAACTTTGAGCAGTTGCCTCAAAATCATCAAAATAAGCTTTCATAACATTATCACCCTTAACTAAAATCTTGCCGATTTCACCCGGCGCACACTCTTCTCCGCTTTCATAATTTTCTATTCTGACTTTAACATTTGGTAAAGGACGACCTACACTTCCTGGTCTATTTGCAGTTGGTGTATTTGTGCTAATTACTGGACTTGTTTCTGTACAACCGTATCCTTCATAAAGTGTTATTCCATGCTTGCGTAGAAATTCTTCCCTTAAAGAATCAGGTGTTTTGTCGGCACCTGTAAGCATAACTCTACAAGACTTAAAATCCCCGGGTTCAGATTTGTTCAAATACCCCCACATAAAGATTGGAGTACCAACAACAAACGTTGCCTTTTCTTCTCGAATTATCTCACATATCTTTTTAAAGTCCAATGGATTAGCATAAGTTACTATTGTCATACCATGATAAATTGGAAGCCAAAGATTAACTGTTAAGCCAAATACATGGAAAAAAGGAAGATTAGCAAGCATTATGTCACTTGAAAACAAATCAAATACTTGAGAAACACCCAGAACATTCGCCATAATATTCTTATGAGTGAGTTGAACAGCTTTTGGATCTTTTTCACTGCCACTGGTAAAAAGAATAACTGCATTATCATCATCCTTGCCACAATGTATCTTCTTGAGCAATCTCTCGACAGGAAGTTTTGCTCTCAAAGCAGCTTTTACTTTATCTAGTGTGGTTATAGATTCCATAATATCCTCAAGAAAAACCATGCCGGGCAATTTAGGGCAATCTATTTTTGATAGCAAAGCCTTGGAAGTTATAATTGTATTAAAATCACATTTCCTTTGTGCATATTCGCAATTCTGTGCCGCTCCCGTGGAATAGTTTATCATCACCGGAGTTCTCCCGCTCATTAAAGCTGCAAATATCGAAAGAGCACAACCCGCTGATGTGGGTATCATTATACCTATAAATCCCTCCTCAAATTTTTTAAATTTATCCGCAAGTATTAGGGAAGCTATAAGAGCCTTTCCATAAGTAATTCTTCTATCGAGAGTGCGATCAACAATAGCCTCTTTCTTTTCAAATTGCTTCGCAACTCGTATAAATTGATGGTGTAATAACATGCTTACTTGCTCCGAGTATTATCTGAACATCTACCCTCCCTTCAAGAAACTTATTACAAAGCTAAATTAAGAGAACTTATCAAAAACCGCAAGATATATAGTAAACTAATGAGTATATCGTTCAGCAATTTTTTACCCAAACGGAAATATTTTAGAAAAATTCTTATATTTGAAAATCTAAAAATATAAAAATGAATATATGACTAACATAATTCAGGGAATAATTGGCATCATCTTTATTTTATGTTTGTCCTTATTCTGCTCAAGCAACAAAAAAAGGATAAACTGGAGATTGGTCATAACCGGCATTCTTCTACAATTAATATTCGCAATCGTAATATTAAAAACCAACCTTGGCAGAGATATTTTTCAATCAATTGGAAAGGGATTTGTTTGGTTATTTAACTTTACCAATTTCGGCACCAACTTTGTTTTTGGAGCTCTTGCAAAACCACCAAACGAACCAGGAAGTTTTGGAGTAATATTTGCCATACAAGCGCTTTCTCCCATCATCTTCTTTGCGTCTCTTATGAGCATTCTATACTACCTTGGGATTATGCAACGAATAGTACAGGCAATGGCGTGGATTATGTTAAAAATTATGCACACAAGCGGAGCGGAATCTCTCGACGTTGCAGCAAATACATTTATGGGAATGACCGAAGCACCACTGGTTATTCGACCATATCTTCTAAGACTTACGCAATCAGAACTATTTACGATTCTGACAAGTGGGATGGCTCACATTGGCATAGGGGTAATGGTTGCTTATATACAGATGCTTGGAACAGCTTATGCTAGTACTCAAGGTTTCACAATTGACTTAGCCAATATATTGTTTGCCAGTCACTTGCTTGCTGCAAATCTGATGGCTGGTCCTGCGTCAATCGTAATCGCCAAAATTCTAATTCCAGAAGTTAATAAGCCTTTGACAATAGGTATGGTAAAATTAAAAGTAGAAAAAAACCATTCTAATATAATAGAAGCAGCTGCTCATGGTGCTGGCGAAGGAATAAGATTGGTTCTAAATATAATAGCAATGCTAATTGCATTTATTGCATTAATCTATTTAATTGATTCACTGTTGAATATAGCGGGAGAAATTACAGGTCTAAATAAATTTTTAATTACGCAGTTTAAACAACCATTATCATTGGAATTATTTTTCGGATTAATTTTTCAAGTAATAGCATTCATCATTGGAACGCCCTGGAGTGATTGTTTGAATGTTGGAAGTTTAATGGGCATAAAGCTGGCAACGAATGAATTTGTAGCATATCTTAAGCTTTCAAATATGATATCTTCGAACATGTTATCTCAAAAGGCTATTATAATAGCAACTTATGCCTTATGCGGATTTGCAAATTTCGGATCAATAGCAGTTCAAATTGGTGGACTGGGACCACTAATGGAAAGCAGACGGGGGGAAATTGCTAAGCTCGGATTCAAGGCAGTTCTGGGTGGTACTTTAGCAACTCTAATGACAGCTTCCATAGCCGGAATATTTGCAGAATAAAATTTACGTAAATGGAATCGCATAGCATAAGGACACTTTTGCAGTAATGCTTATATCAAAAATAGTAAATATAAAAAATCTCAGGAAAATATTATTAAAAACACAAACATTAATGTACATTTACATACTCCTCGGATTGGGAGCAAGTCTACACTTATATTTGCTTGGTCCACGAATGTTCGCTGGACGCGAATATACTCATTACAATAACTATTTTACATTCAAATACTCCTACCAGCATCTAGTCCAAAACAAAGATCTTTATAAAGAATACCCTGAAGAACATTGGGATTATTACAAATACAGTCCAACTTTTGCATTAATGATGTTACCATTTACATATCTACCTGATTTGCCTGGTTTAATCTTATGGAATATTTTAAACGCACTCATGCTATTTTTCGCATTAAAACATCTGGCACTTGAAGAAAGAACAAAAGCCTTAATTATGTGGTTCGTTGCTTTGGAACTTCTCACATCCATTCAAAATGTACAGAGCAATGGACTTGTCGCAGGACTAATTATTTTCTCATATATACTTATGGAAAAGGATAGGTCATTATTTGCCACACTTTTAATATCAATTACCGTATATATAAAAATATTCACTGCTATTACGTTTCTGCTAATACTTCTATATCCCCGAAAAATCAGAAATGTCATTTATTCTGTTATATGGATATTTATTTTAGGATTTTTGCCTTTGTTGTCAATCTCTTATTCTCAACTAAAGTTTCTATACTCAAGCTGGTTAAATTTATTAAACTGGGATTATTCAGATTCAGCAGGATTATCTGTTATGGGATGGCTACATTCCTGGTTTAATATAAACCTTCCTAAGGATTATGTTATATTTACCGGGCTAACACTTTTATTGCTACCGTTGCTACAATTCAAGAATTACAAATTACCTGAATTCAGATTAAATTTTCTGGCTTCGATGCTAATCTGGATGGTAATTTTTAACCACAAGGCTGAGTCTCCTACTTATATTATTGCCTTATCAGGTGTTGCTCTATGGTATTTTACAAAGGCAAGAAACACGACAAATCTAATTTTGGTGATTTTAGCTTATATATTTACCTCCCTATCTCCAACCGATATATTCCCAAGATTTTTAAGAGACAATTACGTAATTCCTTACGTGCTAAAAGCGATTCCGTGTATTCTGATCTGGTTCAAATTACAATATGAATTAATACTTAGAAAATTAGCAGCAATCCATTTCTATTAATGTATACATATAATTAAAGTGCATTCGGAATTTATAAAAACCTCAATCGTTATAACTCAATGATACATATAGAAATTTAACCGATAATATTCTTAATGCACTGCATTGGAAAAAAACGAATTAAGCGCAGCATCACACAAGCTGCTTTTCTAATCCCATTGAGTATATCCATTTCCTGTAACTTCACTTTCATAGCCGAATCTTTTCCCTCAACAGCCTTCATCCCCACACCCGCTCCACTACCACCAACGCCTTCCTTACTTATCCTCGCCCAGAACTGCACCGTCACTTCATCACCTCTTATCTCATCAGGAGCTACGTAATACACAGGCTCTGTTACTCCATACAACGCTGTGCCTGTTTGTCCATTGGCTGTGAGAAACCCTGTCTCACCTTCAGAACCTAACAAAAACACATCATATAAGCCTTGCCTGTCAAAACAAAACATTATGCTTTTAACTAATTATTTATGCATCTTACATTGCGGCTGCTAAAAGATTTATTATTCAGCCCCTCAGGTATATCTATATCTATCTGTAGGAAATATAAACAGTAAACTCCTCTTCTCAAAAATCCTACTTCATTACTACCATCTTCCTTGTGGATGTGAATACCTTACCACCATCTGTTGACTTCGCATATAAACGATATACGTATACTCCACTGGATAATCTCGTCCCATCTATCCGCTCCTCATAATACCCGGCAGTTTGCTCTTTGTCCTTTATCGCTATTACCTCCCTGCCTAATACATCATATACCACCAGACTAACAACATAC
>Ga0207433_10000274_pt1 | contig 122106 bp, 82 predicted proteins | sample YelNatPaOPGAMG01_FD_187559 | JGI IMG/M metagenome (GOLD analysis project Ga0207433, IMG submission 187559) | Hot spring thermophilic microbial communities from Obsidian Pool, Yellowstone National Park, USA - OP-RAMG-01 (SPAdes) (version 3) | ecosystem: Environmental > Aquatic > Thermal springs... | reverse complement strand
TGCATGAAGCCGGAATCGCTAGTAATCGCGGATCAGCATGCCGCGGTGAATGTGTTCCTGAGCCTTGTACACACCGCCCGTCAAGCCACGAAAGTGGGGGACATCCGAAGTCGCCGGGCTAACCCGAAAGGGAGGCAGGCGCCGAAGATGGACTCCGCGATTGGGACTAAGTCGTAACAAGGTAGCCGTAGGGGAACCTGCGGCTGGATCACCTCCTTTCTAAGGATTTCAGCCACCTCGAGCTCTGCTCGGGGGACATGGAGCGGTTGACCGTCGCCCAAAGGGCTGTGAACCTCACGCTACCAAATTTTTTTTGCGCTTTTCTGGTGTTGTTTCCCTACGTTTCGTTGATCTCTCAAGACGCTCCCGGCACCGTGTAGAATCCGTGCACTGCCTTGACTCGCAACATCCTGATGCGGTTTCTTTCCAGACTGTTAGAGCAGGGGACTGAGCAACTTTGCCAAATGAATCGCGAGATTCCGCGCCCAATTAGGCGGCACTGACTCTCCCGGCGGGGATTGTGTCGATCTCTCGACATACCGTTTTTGCAGCTCACGAAGCTCCTCGACCGCTTGGGGTGTGTAAATGAGTAGGTTCACCTCGAAATTGAGGTGGAACGACCGGATATCGTAATTGGCCGATCCGAACAGGGCGACTTGGTTGTCGATGGTAAGCGTTTTTGCATGCAGAAGGCCGTCCGGAAAGAAATAGACTTGTACTCCATATTCGCGGAGCCGCCGCCAGTGAAATTCGCCCGCTGCATCGACGATGGGGTGATCCGATCGTCGGGGTAGTACGAGCTGCACGTTCACGCCCCGCAAAGCCGCCAGGCGGAGGGCGAGTGAAAGAGGTTCATCCGGTACAAAGTAGGGTGAGGTCAGAATGATTTCTCGCTCAGCGAGAAAGATCGCCTTCACGAGAAGGTCCTGAAAGCGTTCCGTGGGAAGGTCTGGACCGCTGGGAAGTATCTGCAGAATTGTATTTCCTCCGCCGCTGATCGGTGGAAAAAAGCGGGGCTCGTCCAGCCACTCACCAGACTCGTAGAACCAGTCTTCCAGAAACAAAAGTTGCAGATGGTGGACAGCGGGGCCAACAATTCGCGCGGTCACATCGTACCATGGCCCTGCTTTTCGGTGGCCGTAGCGCGGTTCCACAATGTTTTGCGAGCCCACATACGCCACCCGCCCGTCCACGATGGCAATCTTCCGGTGGTTGCGAAGATCAATGCGAGAAAAGGGTATGCGATAGATCCGCACGGGAAGTGCTGCCCGCACATCGATGCCAACGCGTCGCATGGCAGGGGCCAGTGTTCGTAACATATGCCGGGAGCCCACCGCGTCCACCAGAACACGGCAGGCCACGCCACGCTGTCGTGCCCGGGTCAGCGCCTCCACCACGCGCCGGCCCACCACATCATCCCGAAAGATGTAGTAAAGGAGGTGGACGTGATCTGTCGCCGAATCGATTTCCGCGACCAGCCTGTCGATTGTCAGAAGTGAGTCGGAAAGGTACGAAATCTCGTGATCGGGGGTGGGAGGAAAACCCGTGAGCTGGGCGGCAAGATTGGCCAAAGATCGGAGCGGCCCGGGGAGTAACTCCTCCCCCCGCCGGCTGAGTCGCTGATGAAAAACAGCTTGAGAAGCCTCCGCTTCGGCAAACTCTCCTTGCGCGTCCTCATCTTCGTCAGGGGGCTCCACAGAAAGTAATGAGGAATTTTCTGGGCCGACAAGCCTTGACCCCACGCGGGGGGCGTTGAGACTTTCCAAGCTCTGCCACTGGCTTTTCCGCAATCGCAACCGTTTCCGGCCTAATCGCGTTTCTCCCAAGACCAGATAAAGAATCACTCCCAACCATGGGGCGAAGAACACGAGAGTTAACCACGCCAGGCAGGTGGAAGGGCGCTCTTTCCGCAGAACGATGACCGGGAGCATCACAAGGCGGATCGCCCATTCCGACAGCACCCAGTATGTTGTCCAATTTCCCCAGTCCATTTGGCTGCACGTGACCGCGCACAACCCGTTCAGTCATCAATAAGGATCGGCAACGACGTGCCTTCCCCGCAAACGATCACTTTTGGCCGAACTGTCGCAGCAATTCCCCGTATTTTTCAGCAACGGGGGGCATAGCCCCCGGAAGCGAGGCGACAAGTGCCCCAACTCTGTTGGCGAAGTCGGCCTGCTTCGTCACATTCCATCCCGCAAGCCGCGACGCGATCCATGCCGCCGTGAATGCATCTCCGGCGCCGACGGTGTCCGCCACCGAAACCTGGATGCCAGGTGCTTCGGCCCAGCCTGTTTGATCTACGATCAAGCATCCCCGGGCACCCCGCGTCACGCACACTCCCTCCAGGCTGTAATGCTCCAAAAGATAATGGCACCACGCCAGTTCTGTCGCTCCAGAAAGTCCCAGTAATTGGTGGAGGACGCGGGCTTCTTCGTCATTGAACTTGACGAGGTTGGCCAGTCGAAGGGACTCCTCAACGATTTCCCGACTATAAAAACTCTGGCGCAAATTAATGTCATAAACGACGAGCCGCTTTGATTTTTCTCCCGCAAGAAGTGTCTGGACGGTTTCTCGGGAGCGAGGGCTCCGCTGCGCGAGCGTCCCGAAGCAGACAGCAACCGCCGACTGTACGGCACCTCGCCATTGGGGAGTTACTTCCATAAAATCCCAGGCGACGTTTTGGTGGATGATAAATTGGGGATGGTCGGGCTGGGACACATCGACAGTCACCGTGCCTGTGGGATGGTCGGGATCGCGCTGAATCCAATCCGTTCTCACGCCTTTCTGAGTGAGCCAGTGGATCAGTTTTGTACCGCGTTCGTCCGCCCCAACGCGGGAAAGAACGCCTCCCTGGTAACCCAGTTGTGCGGCGTGGTAAGCGAAATTGGCGGGAGCGCCACCGGGGCGCTCCTCATCGGGAAAGCAATCCCACAGAAGTTCCCCCAGTCCCAGAATTAGGGATTGGCCCATCGCTTTGGCCCTTCCATCCGACTCAATTCTTCGCTCTCGATCCGCGCTCGGTGGCGGGCTATTCCTTGTGCTACGAACGGTCCAGCAGTCCGCGGACTTTCAGCCAGGCCTTAAGACACTCCGGCCAAAGTTCAGTCCCAGGAACGCCCGCGGCCAGGCCGAGGCCGTGCCGACCTTTCTCGAAAATATGCAACTCTGCCGGGACGCCTGCCTTTCGCAGTGCGAGGTAAAACATGACGCTGTTTTCCGGAGGAACCCCCGTGTCCTCGTTGGTGTGGAAAAGGAAGGTCGGCGGCGTCTGCGGGGTGACCTGTTTTTCGTTGGACAGGCTTTTTACCAGTTCGGGGTCGGGATTATCGCCCAGGAGATTCCGCATTGACCCCCGATGGGTAAACGGTTCATCAAACGCGATCACGGCGTAACACAGAATCGCGAAATCCGGTCGACAACTCACTCGGTCGATGGGATCAGGGGCATCCGGCTGACCCGCGTCGAAATGAGTGGCCGCCGTGGATGCCAAGTGTCCGCCCGCAGAAAATCCCATGACGCCGATCCGGTCAGTTTTGACCCCAAATTCCTCGGCCCGTGCCCGGACCAGCCGGATTGCCCGCTGGACATCCAGCATCGGCGCTGGGTGCATGTATCCTTTGTTGCGGTGGCGATAGTCCAGTATAAAGGCGGCCACGCCAAAGCTGTTGAACCACTGGGCGATTTGATCGCCTTCGTGGTCCATCGCCAGCGCCCCGTACCCCCCACCTGGACATACGACCACGCCGGTCCCCACGGCCTTTTCGGCAGGCGGAAGATAAACGATCAGCCCCGGTTTGTCTTCCGGTCGGTCGCCTTTCGCGAGGGGAGCGCCTTCTGGCCAAAGAAGGATTTTTTGAGGTTCTTCAGCTTTGGCGCATCGGGCGGTCACAGCAAAAAGACAGATTGCTATGAGTGCGGTGAGAGTCGAAAATCGCGACCGTTTTGTCATAAATGCACTCCTCCTCAATGGGGCCCAGAAAGATTGGCACTCACAGACCTATCAAGCTTATAGCGTAGCATCGCCCGCCATCCGTGGCTATATGGTTCGAGCCTGACGCATCCCCAGTTTATCTCCGCGTGGGGAAAGGCGTGTGAATCTCGGCAACGTTTTGAGAAGGGTGCGATTCAGTCCGGCGGGACCTCTTACGGCGGGACTCGCTTGTCGGGTCCATTTTTTATCGGAGGGACGTGCTTGTCACGTCCGCCGTTTAAGATTCGATCATCCATTGCCTTTCACCGGGGACTGAAGTCCCGCGCAGAAAGCGGGGCTAAAGCCCCGCACTCCATATAGAGTGCGGCGATTTATCGCCGCTTTTCGGTGAAGGCTTTAGCCTTCACCACCTTGGCGCTGCCGGTGTTTGCCGCAACGACGAAAACGGTTCCCTGCTAGGGGCCATTGATGAATTGCCCCTGCGACACCTTACGCCGCGGCATCTCATAATTTCCACAAACGTGAAGATGGTTCGGCACTGAGTTGAATTGACTCTCCCCCTGTGGGTGGGTAACAATGAAAAGGGAAGGGAGAGGCCTGAGAAAATACGTCGGGTGAACAGAGGAGAGGTGCGGCCATGATGTCTCCGGCTGCGGAAGGTGTAATTCGGCGGCTCGACGCCACGCGACAGCGATGGTGGTTTTACACGCTTCTCACCAGTTGCGTGATGGGGGCGTCGGCCTCGTTGAGTGTCTTCCTCTTGTTCATGCTCGCGGACGCTCTTTTCCAGTTTTCCCGGGTTGTTTTGGCGGGAGCGTTTCTTATTTGGCTTGCCTTCACCCTTGCAATTCTGGTTTGGATCGTGCGGCGGGTGATCCGCGGCCAGCGGAGCCTGGAAGCCACTGCCCGTCGCATCGAGGCCGAGTTCCCGGAGTTGCAGAGTGCTCTGATCAATCTCCTGCAACTGCTCAACGATCCCCGGCAGGCCAATCCGGCGTTCTGCCTGGCGGCCGTGAACCACGCGGCAGCCCAGGCGGCGCGGATTCGCTTTGAGGAGGCCGCTGAAAAACAGTCGCGTTGGGACCGCTTCCGGTTTGCAATGCACACGTCTCGAGATTTGCTGGAATGGAGCGGCATCCTTGTTACGCTCATCTTGATAAGCGTTTTGTTCGGAATGCTCCTGCCCAATTGGAGTTCTGCGGCCTCTCGCTTGATGCAGCCTTGGCAGTTCGTCCCCAGTGTGGGCAGGGTGAAAATCCTGTCGGTGGAGCCCGGCAACACGGAGGTGCTCATAGGCTCGAGTGTGACTGTGACAGCCCGAGTGGAATTGCCGGAGAAAAAAACGTACGACGCGTACTTATTTGTGGCTGAGGAGGGAAAGCCCGAGGAACGCTTTCCGATGACGCCCAGCAAGGACCTCTCGGAGTACACGTTCACGGTGCCGACGGTGCTCAAACCGGTAAAGTATCGGGTGGAGATAGGGGACAGCCAGTCCGCGATTTACCGGTTGGGCGTCACGCAAATCCCGGCGATCACGGAGGTGGAGGTCACGCTGGATTATCCTGCTTACCTGGGCCGCCCCAGCGAAACGTTCAGGCAACGGGTGCCTGACTTGCGGGGCCCGCAGTACAGCGAGGCCACTTTGAAGATTTTCGCGTCTGCGCCTATCTCCGCTGGGGAAGTTGTGCTCGATGGAAAGCCGATCGTCGGCAATGTGGCATCCGATGGACGCACTTTCACCGTAAAAATTCCACTAATTCGAGATGGGCAGTTTGTGGTGCGCCTCAAGAACCAGGCCGGCCAGGTCGATCCGAACCCACGCGTCAACCGGGTGACGGTCATTCCGGATCAACCTCCCACGGTGGAAATTGTCAAGCCAGCGCGACAGTTTACCGCAGCTTTGGGAGATCGCATCCCCGTGAAAATTCGAATTGCCGATGATTATGGTGTTGGTCGGGCTCGACTGGAAATGAAAATTGTCCAGGAGAATGCCCCGGCCGGGGATTCGGCGAGCGATACGGAAGCGAATCGGGAACAGAATGGTTATTCCGGCGCGGGTGGTTCTGCCGACAACCCAGAGCAGACTGCGGTACGACTTAACGAGTGGGACAGTCCCAACAGCCCATTTTTGGACTACGAGCTGGTTCTCGATCCTGCGCGGTTTTCACCAGGGCAGAAAGTGGCTCTTCGCGCCATCGCATGGGACAAGCGTAACTTCGCGAAATACGGGCTTGACCTGCGTCCGCAGCAGGCGACATCCGCGTGGCATTTTGTTGAGATCATTTCCCCCGATGCAAAGGTCGCTGCAGAAACGAAAGAACTGGAAAACCTCCGCGCCGCGATCTTCCGCATTTTGGAAGAGCAGATTCGAGCAAAAACCGAGCTTGTCACGTTGCGCGACGCAGCAAAACAGAACCCCGCGGTGCTCGAAACGGGCTTGCGAAACGTTCGCGGCCGCCAGGTTCACATTCAGGGAGCGACAAACGATGTCGTGGCGGGAATAAAAGACACGGATAGTGAGGATCGGCGGACAATCAAGCGGATTCTCAACAGCCTTGCGGTCAACGAGATGCTCCAGGCGGTGCAGCAATGCGACCGACTGGCCCGACTTGCGGACAAAGCGACCTTTGGCGAGGAAAGTCAAGAACTGCTGCAAATTCAGGATCGAATCATCGAGACCTTGCGAAAAATTCTCGATGTGGCCAGAAGGGCCCAAACGGAGCTTTTGGCAGAAGCTCAGAAGCGGCCGGGTGGAGACCTGCCCGACGATGTCAAGAAGAAGCTCGAAGAAATCCAGAGCAAATTACAGGAATTCCTTGAACAGCAAAAGAAGATCATTGAAGCCTCGGAAGAACTGGCCAAGACACCCGTTGAGGATTTTACAGAAAAGGAAGAACAAAAGCTCAAAGAGCTGGCTGCCTTGGAGGACGACTGGTCGCGCTTTATGAAGGAAGCGCACAGCGACCTGAGCAAACTCCCGGAACAGGATTTTGCCAATTCTTCACTCTGCCAGGAACTGAACGAGATCCAGACCGAGCTGAAAATGGCGGAAGATGCTCTTCTCAAGCGCTCGGTGGATATCGCTGTGCCACTTGAGCAACTGGGGTACGAAATGGCCAAGGAGCTGACGAGTAATCTGGAAAAATGGCTGCCGGACACTCCCGACCGCGAACGGTGGAGCCAGGAAGAATCGCTCAGCGACAAAGACAAGGAAGCCCCGATGGCGGACCTGCCGGGTCAACTGGAAGACCTCATTGGTGAACTCATGGAGCAGGAAGAGGACCTGTTCGACGAAATGGAAGATGTCTCGTCCAGTGCGGCGGATTCGCTGGACAAGGGAGCAGGGTGGGATGCTGCCGACGGCCCAATCTCCAATATGAGCGCCAAAGGTGTGACAGGAAATCGCCTGCCCAATACGAGCGAGATTGGTGGGCGGTCGGGCGAGGGTCGCAGTGGAAAATCCAGCGGCGAGTTTGTGAGCGACGAGGCGGTGGGCAAGGGAGGACGAAAAACGCCCAGTCGGCTCACACCCGATCCCTACATGAAAGGACAAATTAAGGACTTCAGTAAAGATCCCACCGGTGGGGCCACAGGTGGTGGGAAAGAGAGCGGCCAGGGCGGGCAGGGACTGGAGGGGCCAACACCGCCACCTCATGGGCCGCGCGAACTCCAGCGTCTGGCGGGCAAGCAGGCCGAACTCCGCAATAAAGCAGAGTCCATCAGTGCCCAGATGCAGATCCTTAATTATCACCATACTGATATGGAACAGTTGATCGAGCTGATGCGGGAGATCGAACGCGATCTTCAGGCAGGACGCTATCAAAACGCCCTGCGAAAGCGTGAAGTGGTTCTGCAAGGACTCCAGCGGCAGAAGGAATACGTGGGCGGGGAATTTAAAGTCAAGGAGGATACGACGGTGAATATCCCCAAGGATATCCAGAAAGAGATCCTCGGCAGTGTTCAGGAACCGGCGCCCCCGGGCTGGGAAGATATTGTCCGTGGGTATTACCGGCAGCTGATCAGCGGTGGCAAATCCAATCCTTGAAATCGAGCGCACATTGATTGGCATGAAGAGAAGACATCAATTTTGGCTACTGCTAGGTGTCTTGGCCACCTGTGGGGGGCTTGTGCTCGACCGGCCGAGCTTTGGCCAGAGCGGTCAGAAAGTTGTTATTCCTTTTGACTTCGAATCGCGATTTGACAATGGTCGTTATGGTCAAATGGTCGGCGAGATGATCTGGCAGAAGCTTCACCGGGAAGGGGGCTTTCTGATTCCGGATTCGATGGCTGACGTCCGCGATTTTTGCGAGATGAACGGTATCAAGGTCGGTCCCGAGACACCCCTGGAGAAGGTGCGGGATATTGTGAAAAGTGGCTTCGATGCCGACATCGCCATCTGGGGAAGCGTGGAGCGGGTTCCCGGGCACAGCACCGATGTTTACGATCTTGTGATCAAGTGCGTTGATTTTTCGACGCCAACTCCCACCGTCATCTATGAAAAGTCCGCTCGCACGAATTCCGTGAGCGAGATTCCCCATCTCTATGTCCAGCAACTGCTTGATGCGCTCTACGGCCGGCAACCAGGCAGTCCGCCCCCGCCCGATCCCATTGCAGAAGAAAACTGGAAGAAAAACCCGAACCTGATTGTCGGAGGCGATTTTGAACGGGCGGTGAACGGTGTTCCGGTGGGGTGGGAAGATCGTGCGGGTCAGGATCGTGAACCGCTGGGACGGCTTGTTGCCTGGGTTCCCGAACCCGGAAATCCGCGCAACCACGTTATTCGTTTCAGCTTTGATCGAAGTGTGGGGGACACCACCGGGGTGATGTACTACAGCCTGCCGTTCCAGGTGCAGGAAGGAGCGACATATCGTTTTCAATGTCGCTGGCGAAGCAACGGACCGGCGGTCAAAGTCTTCATCAAATGTTACGCAGAGATGCCCAGTGAGTATCGGACAGAATCGCCTGCAACTGGAAGCCGCAACAGAGCGGCAGGACCAGGGGCTTCCTCCGCAACCAGCAGAGCAAATTCCAGAACGGAGACGCGAACTCCTTATCCAGATTGGAGCCAGATGCGAGAATGCTACCGCAGTCAGCAAAACCTGAAAGGGCCGCTCAATACCTGGAACGTCCATACGGAGGATTTCACCCCAAGACACACCCAGTACACGCCAACCTGGGGGCGTGTCATGCTGTATGCCTATCTGGGCGAAGGGACGGTGGAATTCGACGACATCGTGATCAAACAGATCATTCCACCTTCTCCGGGAGAGAGCAAGAAAGATCCCCGACGCTCTCTCGCAAGCGGGGTAACACTTAAGGAAATGGAAGAACGCGAAAGGGCCTCCCGCGGTGATGCCGGCCAGGAGCAGACTCCGCCCGGGCCTCAGCGCTCCGGTCAGGGAACTCGGTAATACCGGATATTCTAAGGTGGGCTGGTGGGCGGGCTTCCGAGGGAGTGGAGTTTCACCCGTCGGTGAATTCTCTTTTGCTTAGCTCACTGCTATGGGGCAGATTCCGGTTTTCCGCATGAAGTAAAGCGAGCAGTGCGGCTAAACACGCAATGATGAGCTGCCCAAACAGGTACAGGAGATAGCTCACTGCTGGCCAGAGGGATGCAGCCACTACCATCACCAGGCCGCTTTGCCCCAATCCCCAGCCTGCAACGGCCGGTCCTGCGGAGATGGCAGCAAGCTCGTGAGGAATGAGATCGCTTCCCGGGTTATTCAGTTCCCCGGCGGGACTTCCGTTCAGGGTGAAGAGAAATGCCAAGGCGAGATGGAGATTGCCCAGGAGCACCAGCACTCCAAAAATGACCGGGCAGAGACGAGCCACCATTTTACCGGCCAGATAGAGCAGCCCAATCAGTTCCTCCATCGGCGAGAGATCAGGATTGATCGCAATTTGAAGGTCGTCCAGATCAAGAAATTGAATCGATGTGAACAGACCCCAAATAGAAAGTGCCACCGCATAAAAAATGAGATCGACAAATCCAGTTGACAGAGCGTACACGGTCCCCATAACAATACTCACCACAGCGATGAGCATACTCAAAAGCGACATGCCGTCGGGGACCACAGACGAGGCCAGTTGAGCTCGGGTTCGCAGCTCCCAGCGATCCAGAACGAAAATCACTCGGGCGGACAGATAGTGGCCCACGAAAAGAAAGAAACAGATGCTCAAGGTCCAAAGGAGACCGCTCGCATTTCTCACTTGTGAGACGAACAGATTGTCGGTGAGGATAAGGGCCACGGCAGTAAGGAGTCCATATCGCCCACAGAGCAGAAAAAGTTGCTGGCTGGCCTGAAGGAATTCGCTGCCAAATCGCGTTCGGAGAAAAGCCAGCCAGCGATCCAGGACGTGGCGGCCCAGGGTCTCCCGAGATCGCGCGAAAGTGGTGGGCGAGCCTTCAAAGGTTGGACGCCGTCGAGAGGGTCGGCCCAAGCGAAGCCGCGGTCCGACGCGTCCAGATTCCCAGCCCGAGCCCGCGCCTGTGTTCTCAAGGTGGACTTCCGACTGGTCAGGCGGGGGAGTGCCCTGGGTGGCGAGTTCCTGAGCTCCTGAAGGGACGGCAACTTGCTCGGGATTGCTTTGATCGTCCGACAGGACCAATTCACCGGTATTACCGGAGGTGTTCTCAAAAAGGCCGCTAATTCTCCCGGCAGGAACCCAGCGATCAAGTTCCTCGTTCCAGACAAGGTCCTCAGGGCTGAGTTCACCCCGGTGAGCCAGGTTTTTCAGCTCACGTGGGCTGAACGGGCCGTCTTTCACACCGCTACGGCGCTGGATGAACCACTGTTGCGCCATGGCCAACCGCTCTTTTTCCGCTTCCCAATAATACGGGGCAACCGGCCTTGCTGGAGCTAGAGCAAGGACCGAGGGGCTATCTTCCTCTCAATGATGCTCAGCCCGGATCATCTGCGGAAGGGCCGTACATCCCAGGCACAGGGACGTCGAGTAATCTCAGGTACACGCACAGATGTCCGCGATGGTGAATCGTGTGGTTGATGACAAATGTCCGCACCACCTGCCATCGTGGCATCGTGAATAGGACTGTTCCACCACGGAGAAGCGACCACGGCTTCCAAAACTCGTCTGCCTTGACACTACTCAGAATGCCCCGTGCTGTCTCCACATTCTGATCGAAAATACGCAGCATTGCCGCGACTGACTCTGCCTCCGGGTTCTTGTACGGTTCACCACCGACCGGAGCCACGTCCAGACTGTCCGTACGGAAAGCGAGATCCACCCACTGGGGAATACTCGCCAGATGGCTCCCCACCCACCGAAGTGTGTTTGATTTTGGGTGGACTTTCCAGTCAAGTTTGTCCTCAGGAATTCGGGCGAGAACGGTTCGGGTGTTTGCCATCTCTTGATCAAATTCCTGAACGAGTGCCTGGTAAGGATCCATATGTTGTCTCCTATGGATGTTCCACCATTCCGCGAGCGGATGCTCGGCTTCACGCTATCGCAACGTGCTCAGAACAATCGCTGCCAGTGCCAGGGCAATTCCTACTGCCACCTGGAGATTGAAAAGCTCACTAAACACAATCCAGCCGGCTATTGTGGCCATCACCGCCTGAGAGGATGTGAGCAAATTGGCCTGGGCAACCGGTGTTCGCTGCAGACCTTTGGTGAGCGCCCAGAACGCCACCAGGTTAAGTATGCCAGAAACAATCATCCACAACCATTGCTCCGCGGAACAACTTTGGATGACCTCTAGCCCGTGGACATAAAAGGTATACGGCCCCAGCGTGATCGTCGCCGCACCCGTCACCAGGACAAGGACGAACCAGCCCGAAGTTCCCCCCGTTGTGACGTTCCGAATGACCACCGTAAGCAGACCATAAATGAAGCCCGCCACACAGCTCATTAAGACAGCAGCCAGAGCGATTGAAGAAGAACTGCTGGCCACGCCCTCCAATGTGTCGGCTCCTCCGTGAAGGAGAATAATTCCCACAATGAGTAGCACCATGGCTGCAAACAGCCTCGGCGACACGGCTTCCCCGAGCCAGAACTTACCCATCCAGGCTGCCGTGATAAGGCTCATCGCTAGTGACAGCGGTACCGCAATAGCAATCCCCACAATGCCGAAAGCCCATAAAAGACCAAGATTGGCAATTGTCTGAGTGAGGACGCCTGCTCCCACCACTTGCCAGAAATGAGCGGGGCGGGGCAGGGTCATCCTTCCACGAAGAACCTGCGCAAAAAGCCACGGACCGACGCAAAGGACGGTCATCGTCTCCTTCACAAACAGGACGAAAGTATAGTTGGCTGCCTGGCCAGGTTCCGCTAGCCGCCGGAGGGCCATGTTGGTCCCCGTGTAGAGCATCGCTGCCAGAAGACACAGCGCTGGTCCCCAAAACTGACCAGCGGACGGTTGTGTGTGTCGCGCGGGCGCTGTTTCGAGAGTGGGTAATTCGGAGGTCGCCGTCATATTCGTCAACAATGGAAACAAGTTTCGTCAGTCATCGCCGATTGCCCAGTCATGAGATCACACTGGAAAAACACGAATCGTGTGACTGGCCGACATCGTGAAATTATCGCATTTTGACCCCCGCGACCAGGGAGACCAAGAGCAGCACGCAACGTGGCTTGCCGCTTCTCACGACTTTTGCTGGCAATGAGCCAATTCACGGGCGACGGTAGGAAGGGCCGAGTTTTGACCACAGTTCCAGGTAACCCGCCAGAATGGCTGACTGGAGGTCGTTGATTCTTCGCAACTCGGGTATGGGAGTTCCCCAGTAGAAGCTGATCCAACCCTGAGCGAATTTACGGGAACCTTCGAGAAATTTCTGGAACTCTTCGGTTCCACAGTGCAGAGGGAAGGTTTCCTCGATCACCACCGGTCGGCCGACCGCAAAATGGGACAGTATTTGAATCGCCTCGTCCACTTTTTTCGCTTCGGGATAGATATGGACACAGATGAAGTCCAGCATGGGGATAAGGTCTTTCGGGCGAAAACCGGACCAGGTGTCCGCTCGGTCTGGTGTACCGGGCAGGAGGCCGACGGTGATCAGGGTCTCTTTGTCTACTTCCCGGATGGCCGAGTGGAGATGCTTCACCCATGCCGCGGCGATTTCCGCTCGGGATCGCTCTTTCTGCTCCAGTGTAATCCGCTGGACGAAATATTTTCCCCCTAAAGGCTCTCCGACCAGCCAACCTTGCTCTTGGGCGGATCCCACGGGTACAACCGGCTCGTTCATCAGGTCGTAGCAAAACACTGCCGGAGAATGGCCCACCCTCCGTGCAATGGTTTGCCAAAAGAAGGCCTGGGCGTTCCATCGCTCTGATTCTTCGAGAGAATCGTACCACTCCGGCACGTCCTGCTTGTGGTAACATCCCAAACCTGTGATGTCCAAATAGAGGCCTGTCTCCTCGGCCAGCTTGACGAGCGCCTCAAGTTTTTTCAGATTTGCTTCGTTGGCTTTATTGGGCGAAATCAGGAATTTTCCCACCTGAAGATGGATCCGCACCACATTCGCGCCCAACGCTTTCATTTCCTGGAAGTCGCCCACCACCCGGTCCCATTCCTTGTCCCAGTAGTCTTCCAGAAGCAGTCCTTTTGAATCGTGATCGTAATTAAAGCCCCACGGCACAAAGAGACTTCCTGATTGTGCCAGGACCAAGTGCTGGCCATCCGCCGACAATTTGACCCGTTCCAAACTCTGCACGCCCGGCTCTTCGGCAGGGGTGAAATTCCCGGGTACCAGGACACCACCCCACACGAGGACAAAAAATCCCCATTGACAATACCGATTCTTCAGAGGCATGCGTAACTTCATGGCGAACGTTTCCCTCTTGCTTAGGCACCAATTGCCAGGCTCATCACTCTTTGCCACTCAGCCCCGCCAGATGCCGCAACCGGGATGCACTCAGCATGAGTGCCCGCCCGTTATGATAGGCGGCCTTCCAAATGTGCCCGAGATCTTTTTCGACGGGCTTTCCATCGGGCAGCACAGTGTCAAACCACTCACCCGCCTGCGGATGGACCTGATACTTTCGGATGAATTGCCACTGCTTTAAGAATGCCGTCCAGTAACGGGAATCCTGCTGGCCGAACAGCTCATGCATGAGAAGAAGGGCGTTGAGGCCTTCCGCCTGGGTCCACCATATCTTTTCCAGGCCATATGGAGGCCCAAAAGCCGTGCCTTTGTCGTAGAAACCACCGAACTTCGAGTCCCAGCCGTACTCCAGCGCGTGATCAACCAGGCTCTTCGCCACGCGTCGTGTGGTGCGGTCATCGGGGATGCCGAGAACCTCAGCAGCTTCGAGGAGCAGAAACGCGGTCTCCACATCATGCCCGAACGAATCATGATCAGGGACCGCCCGCCAGTCCGGTGTGAAATACAGGTTCAGACACCCAGGCTCGACCGCGATTTTGTCCCGTACCACAAGAAAAATGGAAAGAAGCCGGTCTCTGACCTGTGGATCCGGCCACGCGCGGTAGAGTTCTGTGAGGGCTTCCAGAATGTGAATATGACTGTTCATGGACTTGAACCCATAGGGCGTGCCGAGCAAGTCGCGGGTAGGTCGAGCCCGACCGTTGGCGTTGTCCGGGGGGACGCTGAGGATTGGCGTCCCGTCACGGTGGTATGCCTCAAAGTAACCGCCATGCTGCTTATCATAGGCGTGTTCCTCGAGCCAGCGGAACGTTTTTTGGGCAAGTGCCAGAGCATCGTGGCTACCGGTTAGTCGGTAGACGTTCGACGCCGCATAGAGCCCGAATGCAATTCCGTACAGGTGTTTTTCCGTGCCATAGGAGGGCAGAGGATTTCCGTTTTCGTCGAGTCCCCAGAAAAACCCACCCTTTTCAGAATCCCACAGGACGTCGCGGAGAAACTTCAGGCCGTGCTCCGCGTAGGCCTGGAATTCTGCTTTTCGATCGGGATAGCGGCGTGCCACCTCGGCCGCTACCCAGGTCATTCGGGCCTGAAACACAATCGTTTTCTCGTTCCGGGGACCGGGATTGCCATCGCTTCGAAAGTGGGGATGAAAACCGCCGTGTTGCTCGTCGATACATCGCGGGAACCAGAACGGCAAGACTTGGCCCAGAAAGTGGGACTCAATCTGTTCCGCAAGCCGGACATAATCGCTCTGTTGCGGTGCTGAATTCTCTGCCGCTGGATCGACCGCACGCGCCGTCGGCAAATTGACGAAGGCAAATGCGATTGCAACCAGAAAGATTCTCCAGCTCCCATCAATCCGCGGTTTATGACCCAAGAGATCAAAAAGACTCATTCTGCGATGTCTCATCGTTAACTTCTCCTGGTTCCCAAATGCCTTTTGGGAAGATTTCTGCCAAGAAAACGTCCAAGTATCGGCCGGGGGCAGCCGGGTTTTTCTGCCAGATTTCGAGAAGGAAGACAATTCGAACAAGTGAGGGTGCACCATTTCTCGCTCATGCCTGTGTCTCTTCATTGAACAGTTCGGGCGGCACGAGATTGAAGCCGTGGGTGAGCAAAATCTCTACCGCCCGGGGGACTGGCTCAGCTTCCAGCAGGACCAGGGCACGTTTCTTATTCGGAAGAAGCACGGTGTGTGTTGCGCGAACCAAAACATTCCCCTGCGCCAGCGGCAATAGAATGCGAAGCAGGGGCTGGACTCCGTCGGGCAAAACCACGCCAACGAGCCTGTAATCGGTGAACGGCAGACCCGCCCTCTCCAAAATGATCCGGCCATCGTTCGGATAGGTCACAACAATTTTGAGCAGTGCCGCGGGATTACCAGGTACCGTTTCCAGAGCGAGAACTTCGCAGCGGGTGGTTTCGAATCGCCGCAACACTCCTCCGATCTGGCGTAGCCCCGATTCGAGAAACACCTGAAATCCGGTCAGTACAGAAAGCCCATTTTCGCCGGGCGGGTCATTATTTGGTGTTACCGAGTTATTTTCAGTGGACATTTTCAAACCTGTCAAAAGATGAATATGCCTTCGGCTCCAGTGGAGCCGCCGATACCCAACCGATGGGGACAACGGCACACAGCCTTTTATTGTACTCGCGGCAAACCGTGTCGCACCGCCGCCGTAGATCCGCAGCGCGGGCAATCCGTGTGACGCTCAACTGAAGCAAAGCTCAGGCCGACGTTGCACCGTCCTTTTTCTCGTTGCCTGTCTTTCTCTTAACCAAGCATCTGTGTAGAACGAGAGAAGGGACGGTGTCGGGAGCTTTGAAGAATCGAAAGTCTCAGGAGAAATTGTAATCTCAGGGCGAGGCCTATTCGTTCAACTTGTTTTTTTACGGACATTCTTAAGAAAATGTCGGAAATGGAAAGGACTCACCAAGACTCTGAGCAAGTGGTTCGCTCAAGGCCGGCTTGTCCAATCCGGAAGCACGGCGTGGTCGCTGTGATTGCCCGGCGAAGTCGGCTATTGCTCATCCGCCGTTCGGATCAGGTGTCAGCACCCGGAAAATTTTGTTTCCCCGGCGGGGCCATTGAGGAAGGGGAAACGGAGGAAGAAGCGGTCGTGCGGGAACTTCGGGAGGAACTCGGTGTCCGCGTTCAACCCGTGCGGCGTGTGTGGGAGAGTTGCACAGAATGGGGTGTTCACCTAAGCTGGTGGCAGTCACGTCTCGCAGATGATGCCCCAATCGTTCCTAACGCGGCCGAGGTAAGCCACATCGGTTGGTACACGATTCCCGAAATTCTTGGCCTATCCGATTTACTGTCGAGCAATCGCCAGTTCTTGCAAAAGGTTCTTGCCGGAGATATCCAGCTCGATTTGGAACCCTGAGGCCTCTCCGCGGACGTGACAGCACAAAGCTACCCCAAAGAAGTAGAACCCATCACTGCTTGAGAGCGCCCGCAGTCAACGAAGAGTGGCAAAAGGAGCGTTTCTCTCTTGGTCACTGTTTCCTGACGGATCGCCGAATGTGAATTGAACATCCGCGGGCGAACTGTCGATCTGGCGGAGGAACTGCCCGACCGGGAATCTCAAAACACTCGACGAATTGCCCGGAGGTGGGTCAGAGTTCTCGCCGGATTGGAGAGGCCGGCTGCCCTTTGTGGACATCGCTCCCCCGGCCACTACAACGGAATTGGGGCGAGCATTCAAATCCTGCACGAAAGTGGCGGGTTCCACCTCGTTATCGCGAAGTGGCAGAACATCGTCCAAATTGATGCCGGCAGCCGGTTCGCCGTTGAGTGCCGTGCTGGCGGGTGACTCTCCAGGACGCAATTCCTCCGGTGACGGAGGTGTCCGCTGCTGCGTTACGCGGTAGACCCAGTCCACAAGGTCCCGGTATTGCTTCATGTCTGTTCCTGAGAAGACCGGTCCCGGCATTCCCCCGTGAGGTTGGAGAGGCTTTGTGAGAATTGGGCTGGCGCCTGGCTGATTGAAGTCGATCCAGCCCAGTACCGTCCGCAGGTTCTGCGCGGTTTGGCCCCGCAGAGCGAAACGATCGGGGGACAGCCTGAACAAGCGCGCTTCCGGTGGTACACTGGGGCCACCGTGACATGTGGCGGCCGCACAATTGTGGCTCAGAATGGGTTGAATCACTCTGACAAAGTCCTCCCGTGCATCTTCCGGCAGCCCGCGGAGAAGCACAGCCAAGTCAGGGACGGGGGAAACCGTGTTCCGGGGCGAAATGGCGGCTTTTGTGCCGGTGTTGGGGACGTTCGGCGCAATTTGAGAGATTGGTCCGGTACCAGTACTGTGCGCTGAAGATTGGACTGTCGACGAGGTGCTTTCCCGCTGACGGAGCAGTGCCATTTCCACACGGCGTGCGGCAAGTGGTAGTCCCGGATGATTCGGTGCCAGTCTGCGTGCTTCTGCCAGTTCGGCCCGCGCCTCTTCGGGCAGACCATGCTCAGCACACCAGATGGCCAGTTCGAGATGAGGTTCTGGATCCTGACCAAAGAGCCGTGACCGCTGCTGATAGTAAAGCTCACGCATGGTGGTCGCAACGGCCACGACATCTCGTCGAGAAATATAAATCTCGCCGTGAGGCACCTTCACATGATAGCTGTCGTCGGTGGCGATAAGTGTTCCCTCGATCACGTGCCCGTTACGCAGAAGCAAAACAACATGGTCGAACTGGGGTGCGCGAGGAGAAGAATACACAGCGTTGCGGGACGGATCACCGGCGTTGGAACCCTCTTGATTCCCAGCGCAAAGAGCACCAGTCGACATGAGCGTCGATGAAAAGACCAGGAGCAGTATCGCTGCGGAGGTAGATCGTCGCATCATGCCGAAGTTACTCTGGAAATCGTATCAGGATTCCACAGGATTTATCGGGGATTTTTATGAAAACTTGGGCGGACTTTCACACTCGCCTAGCGCACCTGAGCGCTCGTACCTGCGGCCAAGGCTGGGTTATTTCGTCCTCCACTCTGCGCCAATCCGATTTCGTTCCGGAGCGCGGCAACTCGTAGGGCGAGTTCCGGCTGTTGCCGGTTCAGTTGCAATGACTGCTCGTAGTTGGCCAGCGCCAACTGCTTTTGTCCCTCAATTTCGCGGAGATGTCCTAACGCATTGAGGGCCCGCACGTTGTTCGGATCAAGGGCCAGGGCCTCCAAAAGCTGTTTCTGGGCGGCCGAACGGTCTCCCAGTTCCTCGTAGAGCCGTGCAAGCTCAATTTTTGGTTCTGCCCAATTGGGCGCGGAGTTAGCCCAGTTCTGGAGCATGGCCACAGCCTCGGTTGATCGTCCCTGGGATACAAGTAAAACCGCCAAACCTCTCCGCGCGGGAACGTGGTGTGGATTCTTGGATAGCGCCAATTGGTAATAAGATTCCGCGCGACCGTAGTCATCCGGCCGATGATAAAGGTCGCCCAACCGATGATACACGGCCGCGATGTTGTAATAGGCCGCTGCGTCATTGGGGTCATAGATGAGCGCCTGGCCAAATCGCTGGAGTGCTTCCTCGTATCGCGCCTGCTGGTAGAGACGAACCCCCTCGGCATTGAGCGATTGGGCCGTCATGCTCGCGCATCCAGGTGCCAACACAAGGCCCACCACCAGTATGCCCGCAAGTTTTCCAATTAATGTTGTTTCTCGGTTTGTGATGGGTGCGCCATACACGTTCGCAGTCCTCTCAGATTGGGCAGAGGACATAATTGCAGCTCGGGGGGACAGGTTCCGCCAGTTCAAAACAGCGGGGAGAGAATAGCGGGATTCTTTTTCCCTGACAAGGTCTTTTCAGATCAGTAGGAAAAATAGGAAAGATTCGCAGGGTGAATAAATAGCGAGGACCGGCCTGCGTCTCCTCGTACCTCTTCGCCAGGCCCTCCGGGATATGCCCAAGGACGTCCGGAACCGATTTTTTGTCCCCTTGCCTTACCAAGGAAGCACGTGGCCAAGAGGGGGAACTACCAGCGGAGGATTCCGGTGGCCCAGGACAGGCCTCCACCAAACCCGCTCAGCAAAATGAGGTCCCCCTTTCGGATTCTTCCCTCCCGCACGGCTTCATCCAAGCAAATGGGAATGCTTGCCGAGGACGTGTTCCCGTAACGGTCCAGGTTGTTGTAGAGTTTTTCACTGGGAATGCCAATCGTCTCCGCCGCAGCCTGGATAATCCGCATATTTGCCTGATGAAAGATCACCAGGCTGATGTCAGCCAGGGTGAGATCTGCCATCTCCAGCACGTCGTGCACTGTTTGATTGAGCATGCGGATGGCCCATTTGAAAACCGGCCGACCTTCCATCACCACGTATTGCTCCCCGTTGAGTGTTCCCTGCTGATTGGTGGGGCAGCGAGATCCGCCCATGGGCCGGTAGAGAAGATCGAACCCGGCACCGTCTGAGCCATAAGAGAACGCGATGAATCCCTGGGAACGATCGCCGGGACCGAGGAGCACGGCTCCCGCACCATCTCCGAAAATGGGATAAGTTTTAACATCCGCCGGATTACACACCCGTGAATTGCAGTCTGCTCCAATGACCAGTGGTCGTTTCGCGCATCCCGAGGCCACAAATTGCATCCCCGTCAGAAGGGCGAACATGAAGCTAGTGCATGCGGCCTGGATATCCATGGCCGGAGCACACAGCTTCAATTTTTCCTGCACCAGACTGGCAGCGGCCGGCATCGTCATATCGGGGGTGTACGTGCCCAGCAGCACAAGATCGACCTCTCCGGGGTCAACTCCGGCATCTGCCAAACATCGCCGTGCCGCTTCGACGGCCAAGTCGCTCGTGGCCATCTCCGGCGGTGCATGCCGGCGTTCCAGGATTCCTGTGCGCTGCACGATCCACTCCGCGTCGTATCCCAGCGATGCGAGATCTTCATTCCGCACGCGGATATCGGGAACGTAGCTCCCTACTCCCAGAATCTGGACTCCCGTAATGGTTCCTTTGCGGGAACGCTGGGCAAGGTAGGGAATTTCTCGTGCGCTTGTTTTCTGATTCATAGACGGGGCGGACCTTAACCGGAAAACCAATTGTCGTGAAAATGTCGACCGCTCGTGATTTCACCCAGAGGCCATTCTCTCTTAAAGAAAAAACGACATCCCCTTAAACCTAAGACTTTTTACCTCTGGCGGCAAGTGGTTCTTTTTCTGACGAGGTTTACCCACTTTGGGGGCAGAAGGCAGTGCAAGAAATAACGCAAATGTTGCCTTTAATTCGGGGCAGTTCAGGAAAAGTCGGCGGCCGTTTGCTGCTGGCCACGTCTGGTCCCGTCGCATTATCCCGGCCAGTCCTGCCCGTAGGGGCGATTCATGGATTGCTCCCACCGGGCTACGGCTCGGTCATGCCCGATGGGCTGGACAAGCAATTGCTGAATCGCCCGTATGAAAATCCAATGGATGCGTCCGTACTCCCCATGGCAAAGCGCCGAACATTTCTTGACGGCGAAACCAATTTTTTCATTCATCCGGCACTTCGAGAGCTGCGGAACTCCCGGGTCCCTGTGATGCAGCAACTGCACTCGGCAACGAGCGCCGAAGGCCCTTTTCGAGAAACTGGCGAAGAGACCATTAGCGCGGCCGACGGGGCAATTGATTCCGGTCGGGCCGCCGTGAAGCAGAGCCATGCCGCGGACTGACTTTTCCAGCACCGGCGCCCCTTTCCGCGGGTAGCCCCAAAAACTCCAAGGCTTCCGATCCTGCACCGACTCCCACCAACTCTTCGGCAGGTTCCTCTCCTCGATCCGCCACAAGGTGGGGATGCAAATCGGGAGCGTGATGAACCTCGCCCCGGCTGCGCTTTCGAGCGGCGATTCTCTCGCCACTCTTCCAGAAAAAGTTGGCAAGCGGACTGGCCAGCAACGCCGGCAAAAGCACGAGGTTACCAAACGATGATGCCGTCAGCATTGCAAACATCAGATACCCAAAACGCTGGGTTGGCGTGAAAGAGCTCAAAGCAAAAGCGGAAAGTCCCAGACCAATCACACCCCAGCTTTGATAAATGGCCTGAGCGCAGTCGCTGTAGGCAAATCGAATAGAATCCGCGCGGGAGAGCCCCCGTTCCTGTCCATGCCGACACCACAGCATGAAATGAATCGCATCATCCACAGTTACCCCCAATGCTACCGCCGGGGTCATAACGGTGCCCACATCCACCACAATGCCCAGAAGTCCCATGACGCCAAAGACAATAGCGATGGGAAAGACGCTGGCGAAGCCAAGCAGTAAGCCTGCCGACCAGTCTCTCATCACGAACATCAGGGCAATCGCAATGATGACGAGATCACCGGCGAAACCGGTCAGCAATCCGTTCAGCAGCGAGTGCTGCGCCTTATAAACCAGGGGGACAAGGCCGGTGTAAACGGCCGATATCCCATCTACGCCCTGGCTGCGATATTTCGCCAGGATCGGTTCGACCTGCCGCCGTATGTCTTCCACAAAGTTCCCATAATCGAGGTCGGTGAGGGCCTTCACGCGTGCACTGACTCTCCACAGTTCCGTATTCCCTTCTTCCGACCAGTAATCCCGCAGGTCCTCGCGATGGCGACGGAGTTGAACGATCCACGTGCGTTTCTCTATCAGTCCGGCTTGCGACGGCAATGGGCGAGCAAACGTCGGGGCCGCGATCACACTTCCCACATCCGGCAATTGCTTGATGGCCCTTTGCACCTCTGAAACCAACTTCATTTGATCCAGCAGATCGAGTTTTGCCTTGTCCCGATCCACCTTGATCACCACTTCCATGGGCACGAGTGGCCCCAACTTCTCCTCCAGCCAAGCGTAATCACGGATGATTGTGGCCTCAGGCGAGAAGAGTCGCATCAATTTCACGGAGGTCTGGATGCGGGTGGCTCCAATCGCCCCAATTAGCATGAGCACAACACACCCAGCGACTACCCAATTTGGCCTGCCGATGATGAAATCACCAACCTTTTTCCATCCAGCCCATCGACCGGGGTCAAATTTGAAGGTTTGCCGCGATCGCGCGATCTCGGGGATCGGCCATTCCTGGAGCATGGATGGCACGTAGAGACACAAAAACAGGAAACTGACTAGGATGCCCGCTGCAGAATAGATCCCAAACGTTTGGATCGGCACAAGTTCGCTTACCGCCAATGATGCCAGGCCAAAGGCCGTGGTAAACGTCGCCAAAAACAGGGGCAGAAAGGCACTCCGCAGGGCTTTGCCTGGGGCACCCACGGTCGGGTCGGGGAGTCCCCACGACATATGGGTTCTGACGGTGTCTCGATAATAGTTGGCCAGGTGGATGGCACCGGATACCGCCGCCACATAGACCAGGGCCGGCATGGTCAGAAGAATCGCGTTCATGTCCGTGCCCGTCAGCCAGACGAGAATCATGCTCAGGCCCGCGCTGTAAACCCCTGTGGAGAAAACGACGAGCGTCAGAATCCAGCTCCGCAGGCACCACCATGCCATGACGGCACCCACGACGCCACAAACGATGGCCAAGCGGACGAGCGACCGCTGGCCTTCCACGTCGATGGCGACGTTGTCCACGGGGGGGCCACCCAGGTGAAGCTGCTCCGGTTTAATATCGCAGATTTCCTTCGCCGCGGTGTAAACGCTTTCCACAACGGCGTGCAAGAACTTTTTGCGGGGATTGCCATGGAAGTGACTCTCCCACCGCTCTTCCGCTTTCGGATCGATGATCAGCACGAGGCAGGTTTGCTGCCCATCCTGCCCAACAAGAAATCCCCGCAGGCGCTCGATCGCCTGTTCGCGAGTTAGTCCCTGGGAGGTTACCAGTTGATCGACAACCTGTTTTCCTGTAATTACGCTTTTGAAAAATCGGTAGGGGTCGTCCTCCGGTCGCTGCAACTCTAACGCTAAGCGTCGCGATAGGAGCTCCAGCTTGGGGCTGTCAAGGGTGCATCCTTCCCAGCTTGCCAGAATGAACATGTCGCTCTCAAAGTGCTTCCGATACCACTCAAACGTGGCGGTTTCCTGGTAGGTGTCCGGTAGCCACGACTTCACATCATTCTTGTTGCTCAGAAGTGCGCGGTCGGCTCCCAGCCACATGAAGGGAATCAGGAAGCACACGCAGCAAAGAATAGCCAAGTTATAGCGTGAGAAAAAACCCCCATTTCGTGAAGCGGGAGAATGACCTACGGACCGTTGATTTTCTTTCATCAGTACATCCATGGATTTATTCACAAACCTCGGGGCAATTTCGTGCTCAGATCTGATGGCGGAAGTGTCACATGGCTGGAGAGTTGAATCCTCCCTGCGGCAAGAAACACTCCGTAATTGCTGGTCACTAGGGACATTCCGTGTGGGGCTGATCTGTTAGGTCGCGGCACGGACAAGACTCAGAGATATTGAATCCCCACCTGAAAATTGTTTCGGCGAAAGGATGGACCAAGGGACGGTGCTCACAGGGTGGGCGGAATTCTCACTACGAACGGAGGGTCGAGCATAACCGGCTTCAACTTTCCATCCCTCATACTCGAACCGAAAGAGCCTGCTTGGGCAAACCTCTCACTACTTGGATTTCGGAGTGACCTTTTTCGGTACTGGTCGGACAACGGTTTAATTCTACACTTAGCTGCGACGCCAGAGCAACCAACGCGATCTCCGCTATCAGGGGGGGTGACCTTCCCAGGGCCTTCACAAACCCTAAATTCAGAATATCTCTCGGTCTGTCCACCCATGCAGGACGTGCGGCTGCGGAATCTGGCTCGCGTGTTAATTGACGATCGCCGCGCGGGTATATAATAAAGAAGAGCCATGGGGGCGAACTGGACTCGACCGGACAGGTTGAGGTGCCAGTGGCGTGCCGTGGTTGATCGGTGGCCCACGTTAAAAGCCGATCAAACAATAAGTGCCAACCACAGCTTGGCTCTGGCTGCCTAATCGCAAACGGCAGTCCCGACTGAGGGCTCTCGTCGGAGGGGCCTGAAAGTCGGCCGACCCTATCCGACTCGTCCCGGGTCACGCCGAGTACGCCCGGGATCAGAACCTGTCCTCGGCTGGCCGCTGGAGATCCTGTCGGTCGGAAGTTCCGGCGGCGAGATTGCAAAGACCGACTACGCACGTAGAAGCTGGTGCCGAAATGTCACGGGACGCGGGTTCGATTCCCGCCGCCTCCACTGGAGTGTTCCGCGAACAGAAGTTGGCACGGGAATAGGACTGCGCAACTTCTCTTGTGAGGAGCAGTTCTAACGCACTTTTCTCTTCCTTGTCTGTTTTTCGAATCTTATCAAAATTGCCAGGCCGATTTTTACGCCATTAATTGTTGAATTCTTCGACATTATTTTCTTTGGTGGCGCGGGAGGATCTTCCGTGGCTAACTAGCGGTCGATTGCCTCGGTGGGGGTTCCATAAACCTTTAGTGGGGTCCATGAAATCTTTGAACGCTACTCGTGTGGCCTAAGTGTTTCAGTGCCCCAGTACCTCGCCAGGTATTCGCTTCTCATGGGCCCTCGCGAAAAGCAGGGATGCAGTCAAACATCGAGGAATAGTTTGTCCGTTTTCGCCATGGTGAAATCAACTTGCAATAACGTGTCAAGAAGGGTATTTGGAAATATTCAGAAAATTCTTTCCAAGATTTGGGTCGGTCATTCGTCAATTAGGATAGGCGGAGGACGAACGAAGGGTCAGCAAGGATGGCGAAGAGGGTTCTGGCGATGTCGAATTGTTTTGTAAGAAGAAGAGAGGAGTGTGAGCCATGTTGCAGCTCAAAACACCGTGGTGGATTGTTGCGGGAGTGGGAATTCTGGTGGTGGGAAGTCTGGGCGTTGCCACAACGTGGAGTTATATCAAGACTGGGTGGCGGAAAGTGGGGCAAAGCATCCGGGACGCCACTCCTATTGCGTTTGACCTCGAACGCCTGAACGGCGAATTGAAGGACCTCGAACCCGAGATCCGGCGAAACATGCAGGTGGTGGCCCAACTGGAAGTGGAGACTGAAAATCTTGAGCAAGACATTGCACGGATGGAACAAGAACAGGCTCAGGCCTTTGCCGAGATGAAAAAGTTGCGAGAGGCGCTGGGCCAGGGAAAATCGGAATACCAGTTCGCCGGACAGGTGTATAAACGGAGCGAGGTGGAGGCAGACCTTGCCCGGCGTATGGACAACTATCAGATACGCCAGGCTGATTTGGAGGCGAAAAAACAACTTCTGGCGGAGCGACAGCGTCACCTGGAGAATGCCAAGAAAAAGGTGGACGCCTATCGTCAGCAATACGACCAGCTCAAGCTCAAAGCCGAATCGCTGGCAGGCCAGTTGAAGGCGCTGGAGGCGACCCAGGCCGTGGGAACTGTGGCCATCGATCAATCCCGGCTGGGACGGGCGAAGGAACTCGCGAAGGAGATCGAGACGCGGATTCGGGTGGCCCAGCGGATGCTTGAGCACGAACAGAATCCGCAGGGTGAGATCCCTGTGGAAGTGGATGACCGGCCGGTCACCGAGCGGTTCGACGCGATGTTTGGAGATCAAGCCGACAAGCCCGCGGATGTCAACCAGGGCACGTGAAACCTGATGAGTGACGCTCCAGAGGGCGGCAGGGATCGACAGGGGCGGTCCCTGTCGCCCGATTTTGCGGAATAAAACAACTTTGGGAGGAACGCCATGGCCAGCGGCAAGGTTGTTTTGTTCGTCCTCTGTTTGTGTTGGCCGATTGTTTTGGCCGGAGTTTTGATCGGTGGTGAGATTTCGGTCGAAGTACCGGACAAGGACGAGCAAAGTGTATCGCGTTCTGCGCAGGAGGAAGAGTCTTCCCAGGTGGAGGGGCGACGGCTGGTGATCGTCACCGGACGGTGTCCGGGGGTGACGCAGGCAGACGCCGAAAGTGAAGCAGAGCGGGTAGCAACCGAGAAGCGCATCGAAATCGTCCGTCAAATGGCGCGGGAGCTTGCGGGGGCCGATCTGTCCTCCTCTGCAGTCGTGACGGAGTGGGCCTGGCTCACATCTCAGCCGGGCGTGACTCAAAAGGTCAAGAAGACTTCCGACGTCAGGGACTATGGCTGGATTGCGGAGCAGGAAATCACAGTGACGATCCCCTATTCCGTGCTCAGCGAATGGTCGGTCCGATTGAAGGCTTATCGAGCGTGGTACTGGCAAAAGCGCGTGGCGGCGTCAGTTGCAACGATTGCCAGCGCGGTTCTCGCGGTGGTTGCCATGGTGGGGCTGGACCGGATGACGCGGGGCTATTATCGCGGATTGGTTGTCACGGTGGTCTTACTGGTCCTGGCTTGTGTGGTCTCGGCGATCTGGATTAGCGCTCTTTGGCTTTTTGGTTGATGGGGTGAATGGCGATGGGCTGGCTCGATCCACTGGAATGCAAGGCTGCCCGCGACTGCCTGCGGCAGGGCCAACTGGAAGAGGCCGCGCGTGTGCTGCTGACATCAAAAAACCGGGAGCATCGCGCGGTTCGGCGGTTGTTGGTGGAAGTGGGAAGAAATCTTGTGGCTCGGGCTACTCGAGAGGCTGAGGCAGACCAGTGGGAGCTTGTCGCGAAAACGCTTGAAATCGCCAGCCAGTGCATCACCTTGGAGGGGGAAGCCTTGGCATTGCAGAACCGCGCTCTCCGGGCATTGGCCGAAAAAAAACGCCGGGAGGAACGGCAGCTTGAGGAACAAGTGAAAATCCGCGAGCAGGTGAGTGAGGCCAAACGGCTTGCGTCCAGCGGAGAGTTCACCTTGGCATTGGAGCTACTCGCCAGATGGGAGACGCAGGGTGGGCGAGAAGTAACGGCAGCGATTGAGGAAATCCGGCTTAGCGAACGGCGGTTCGGGACGGCGGTCCGGGCCTGCGAGGAGGCCATCGAGCGGGGGGACGAAGGGTTGGCCCGGCATCACTGGAACACGCTTCGTCAGATCGCGCCTGAGGCACCCCAGGTAAAGCGACTTGCCGGGGAACTCGCCCGTTTGGCCGCTCGAGGGAGTCGCTCGGCAGTGGACCGGGGCAGGCCAGTACGGGGTCGCTCGGAGAAGTTGCTGATGGAAGGAGTGGGCATAATTCTGCTGGGCGAGGAAGTCGTTCTCGGTTCGGCTCGGGAGGAAGTTCATTTGCCCATTTTGGGACGCATTCATCGGCGCCATGCGGTGCTGCTGCGGGACCGGCAGGGCTGGCAACTCGTGGCATGCCGTGATAAATACGGGGAACCTTGTCTTGTCAAAGTTGATGGTCACCAAGTGAGCGACGTGTGCCGGCTGGCGGATGGCAACGTGGTGCAACTGGGAGAGGACAAGTGTCGCTGGCGCTTTCGGTTGCCCGTCAGCGGTTCGTTGACTGCCCTGTGGGAAGCACTGCCCGATTCCACAGGGAGCGTGGTGGTTCCGAGCACCGGTGAAACCCTGAAGCGAGTCGTTTTTTTAGTGGACGAACTTTCGGTTCGCCCCTCTGCACCGGCCCATATTGTGCGGGAGGACCTTCCCTGTCGGGGACTCATCTTGCGATGGGAAAAGGAAGGCTTACACTGGGATGTCGAGGGTGGCTCGGCCTGGGCCGAGATCCCAGGGGTGACGTGGACCTCCAGCGATCGGTACGTTTATTTGCCCAGCCGATTGATTATCGAGGCCCAGTGGGATGAGGCGGAGCGATTGGGACGGATGATAGCCGAACCGCGACAAACCGAGCATGTGACGTTGGTCTTTCGCCAATGTTAGTTGCGACGACGAGCAAGAGCTGTTCTTTGGGGAGGTGATGGGTGACTGACGGGGCTGAAGTTCTCAACGTATTCATGCGCTGTCGACCAGGGCTGGAGCGATTCGCCAGGACAGCCTTTCCCCGTCTGGCGCACGACGTGGATGACCTGCTTCAGGAGATCTGGCTGGAACTCCAGACAAAGGTCGTGTCGTCGGATTTTCAGGCTCCGAGAAACTGCGAGAGTTGGTTGAGAATGCTTGTCCGCAGTCGAGCCATTGATCGACTGCGGTCCATGGAACGGCAGGTTTTTCTCAGTCTGACGAACACGAGGGGGGATGCTTCCAAGAGCCGTGAGAGAGTGGAACTGGAGGACAACGGACCGTCACCAGCCACCCATGCCGTGGAACAGGAACGGCGTCGCCGGCAGGGGCTTCTCCTCAGTGATGTGCTGGTGGAGTTCTGTCGCTGGTGTGAAGAGAGACCTCAGCGCTTGGCGATCAAGGAGGCGTACGAACGGTCGTTGCATGGTCAAAGTCCTGCCCAGATTGCCGCGGCCATGGGGGTGCCACCGGCGAGTGTTCATCAGTGGCTTCACCAGGCCCGGGAATGGGTACGGCAGCGAGTCGCGGAACGAGATGTCGAACGCTCCGTTTTTCTCACCTTGTATGCAGGGCAGTAGGTTTTGGGTGAAAAGTCGGCTATGCAAAGAAGCGAAAGTAAAACGCCAGAATTAAAGACCCTGGGCGACGTGGTACGGTGGGTTGTTGCAGAGCTGGGCGCGATGTGTCCCAGCCCGGAACGGCTGGCGGCCTACTTTGCCAATCCGGATGACGCCAATTTGCGCGACGTCCGCTACCACGTGGAAGAGGTTCGCTGCCCAATTTGCCGGACGGAACGAGAGGCAATCCAACGCGCGATTTCTGATTGATGGCTCTGCTGCACGTGTCCGCCCGGCATTGATCTGATGCTTGAGAAATGATGTGGCCGCTGCCCGCAGATGCCGCGGTGACCAGCGCGATTCCCCGCTGGTTGCAGGAGCATACCCCGGAGCAACGGTAGCCGAGGAAATCGCGACAGTTATCCTGGATAAGCCAATCGTTACGGCCGAGCGACCGCAGATCCTTGTTTATGCACGCGTCCGGATTCATCCGGAACCCGTCGTCTGTGAATGTAAGGGCGAAGCTGTTTTGACAGGGTGCTCCATGCGTTGGAGTGGCGAATGTTTGCATTCGGCCTTGGGAGGTGTCGCCCGAAAAAACTTCTAACTAATGACGAATCTGATCAAGTTGACGGAACGGTATCGAGAGTTGAAATATTCGTGAGGGTGAAAGGGCGTTTCTATTCGTGGCTAATACAGGGCATGGGTAGTTCTCCACCCAGGCGCTGCAATTGTAAGACCGCATGAGCTACCAGCGGATACGCCCCAAAAGAATACTGCCGTCTGCACCCTTAGGGTGCGGTTTTGTCTCGGCAGGCAAGGGCCAGGGGTATTCTCCAACGGTAACCCATGATTCTTCCGCGTTGATACTCGCCGCACCGAAGTTTCCAAGCATGGCCCCGCGCTCTGGAAGGACAACCTGTTCCGTTTGCCTCATGACGCACAGTGCCACCCGATTCACCTCCGCAATGAACAGTGGCGCACGGTGTCGCGGAATATGATCGTTCATCGCTCCACGACGGGTGTAGACGAGATAGAGCCTGTCGCCGTGCGTCAGCCAGTGCTGTTGGGTGTTGTAGCTGCCAAGCTCGGTTCCGTCATCAAAAGTCCAGGCACGTATCGGCTCCCAATGCAGTCCATCTTTACTGCGGGTCACATAACCACGGGAATCACTGCGGAGCGTCAGGTAATACTCACCTTCGCACTTGACAAGGGACGGCTCCGCCAGGCCTCGTTCTTCATTGAGATGTAGCTCGTCGCCATGCTCGATGTAAGAAAGCTTCTGCCCGTCAAATTGGCATCGCAACACTGTGACCGCAAACGGGACATCAACACTTGGGGCAAAATAAATGGGCAACAAGAGCCGACCGTTGTCTTCCACCAGCCACTGCGAACAAGCGTTTCGCGCCAAGTTGAATTTTCCATCCTCCGGCAGTTCGAGAAACTGCCATCCCGACCAGGTGTCTTTGACCGGGTCGTAGACAGCATACGCCGTTTGCGAGAACTTAGGACGATCGTGAAGTTGCTCTCCTGCCTTGCTGTAATAAACATAACAACCAATGGCCAACACTTTACCTGTCTGAGGATGATAGCCGGGTGTTACATCAGCCACAGCCAAGGTGCTCCCATCCGGTTGAGGGATCCAATCCAGCTCCGGTATCTGTGTCGGACCGCGCCATGTCTTCCCAAGATCTTCCGAGACCATATAGTACAGGCCGGAATAGTAATCGGAGACCCGGAGGTGCTTTTGCAGGGTGAGAACAACCTTTGGTTTGCCATCGTGGCCCAGCCCGGGAATGGCCACCGGCCGGGGATGAAACCAGAGATAATCGGGCGTCAACTCCTGATGGATAACCTCCTGCCTGATTTTCAGTCGTTTGTGAGGACTATCCGTTTTTTCAGATTCGCGCTGGCTTTGCCCGGCCATTGCAGAATCGTCGCCGACAGCTAAGACCTGCGACAACACATCGCGGAATAGTTCGTCAGTCATCGGAGCGACCCAGCAGTAATCATCGCGATAGCCTTCCTTCCAGCACTCGTCCGTGGGGATGTAGCCCGGCGCCCCATCTCCAAAGCCCGCCATGACAACAAAGGACCCCGGCCGCAACGCTTGTGCCATCAATTGATAGCCGACAAAGCTCTCCGCGGGCAGAACTCCGAAAAACGCCTGTCCGTTGTTGAAATCGAGACATGGTACCTCGATCGGTCGACCAGCCGCCACGCGCTCCCGCCAGCTTAGCCCCAGAGCGGCCGAAATCCGTCGCCACCGGGTTTCTTTACTGTCTGCCAGGATGGCTCGCATACGATCGAGGGCAAAATCTCCTTCGTCTCGTGGGGGCAGAAAAAGCGGGGCGTATCGACAAACCACAGACTCCAGCGGGTAACGTTGGGTATCGTTCCATGCCCGCACCATTGCCTGATATAATCGGTCTGCGAGTATGGGCCGATTGGCGGGGTCACCTGTGTTGTACTTCCATGCCGTGACGTCCCCCGCACACCCCGTGAAATAGATCTGCATTACCCGCGGATCGTCTTTTTGCCGCCGTGCCCGCGCGATCCCCGGAAAGTCTGCCGATACCTGCCCCTTGCCGTAATAACTCATCGGATGGACGGCGTAACAACTCCACGCCACAATCGGCTCGTCGCCATCCCAGAGACTCAGTGTCTTTAACCAGGGGTCGATCTCTCCTTCCGGATAGTCTCCATAAGTCGCGCCGCTTGCGCTACTTCGGCCCCAGTGAATTCGGCCATCGGGCATCACGATTTTTCGATTAGAAGCGATCCTCTCGACCTGGGCTTGACCGATCCCCAGATGTGTCACTCGTCGCGACCTCTTGAGTGACTCCTTCAAGGCCGTAGTCACCCGGTTGACTGCCTCTTCAAAAAACTTTGGGTCGCAATGCCATCCCTTTAGTCCGTACTGGTCCAGTAACTCCTGTGTGCGGAGGTCAAAAATCGGCGCATCGTGTTGATGCACACAGGCCAGCAGTACGCGTTGACGGGTTGTCCCGGCGGCCGAGGCCAGGGCTTCTCGAAAGCGAATATCCGCCTCGTTATTGCACTGGCACCAATCCAGGGCAACCACCACAATGGGAAAGGTCTCTCCCTTCCCCGCAGGAATCGGCTCCAATCGATCGGTTCCCGGAACAATCACCCCAACTGGCCGCAAAACAAAACCTTTGGCGTACAAAGGATCGAGGATTTCCTTCGCATCTGAAACCCCGCCACCCATGCAAGCATGACCGACAGGAATCGTGATGTTGGCCTCAAAGCAACTGACCTCCCAGGCGAGGGGCAGGGCTTGAGCGAGGCCCGTTGCCCCGATCATTGCAACACGGAGCGAAATGACCGTCGTGATGACAACATTCCAAAACGTTTTGCGGTTTTTCATATCTGATTCGTGATGAATCGTACTCACCCCGTATAATAAGTCGCCGACCACCCAAACGTCCTGGGATGTGCAAGATCGTGATGTTCTGCCGTAAAAACTCCGGCATAACGTAAAGACGCTTCTTGCCCACGTTGCCCGGCATATTATCTGAGAACAACGGGCAACTCAAGAGGCGTGACCGCTCAGTCATTGCCTCTTAACGTCCTCCGTTGAAAGAGGACGCCGGGCTCGGCAATGCCTCGCCCAGGACTCAGATTCAACCCGGGGGAACCTGCGCGTCCCGTTTACATTCCGACCTCGGATATTGCACGTCGCCGATCGGGCTCGGTCTGCTGGAACAAATATCATTTTAAGGAGGCGCAAATCCTGAATTGCTCCGACCGAGTTTTCGTCATGAATTGCCCGTGCTGTACATGGCGTTCAATCCATCGGGCATGAATTGCAACTCCAGAATAATGATCGGCCCCTCCCAAAGCCGTGCAAAAACTGGGGATGGGTCGGGCGGGCTCGAGATTGAACGGGATAGGCTTTGTCCAAGTTGCAGGCGATAACGAGTCGTTATGGAATTCTTTTTGTCATCCCAGCAAGGTGACGCCGCCGATCCGGTAGTGCCTACCTTCATCGATAAAGATATGCCAAAGGCGGTAGGTCCTGGGAGTTTTTGATGAGTTCAATGGCCTCACGAACTGCTTTCGCTTTTTTCTGGCTCAAGGCAAATGGGAAGTCCGGTTCTCCCTTCTCGAAACGCTCGGCCAGCTTTTCCAGCCGTGGGATCAAAGGCCGCGCATGACCGCCGTATGTGACCAGGATCTTCATCAATTCCGCCGTGCGAGCCTCACTTCCCCAGGGATTCTGAGTTTCAGCATATCTCACACACGCCTCCATGCCCTCCGCTATATGGTATTTGGCCAGCACCTGCAAACCGGCCAGGCGGCTGCCATCAGCAAACATAATGCCGCTGGGGGCGGGTTCAATTACTGAGCGATAAATATCAGGCAAGATCGGTCGAATATCTTCTTCAGAGAGTGCGGTATAAATAGAGCTGATTATTGTGCGTGCTCTTCCGTCCTCGTTGCGCAGTCCCGCGCGGACGGCGTTATAAAATGATTCCCGATCCAAACCATCAAGTGAATTTCCCAGAAGCCTCCGGGGCGCATCAAAGAGCGCATACGAGAGGTACCGCTGTTCCATACCGCGAGGATCCTCTTTTGAAGGTCCGCGCGATAGACGTTCCAGCAATAGGGGGAGCGCTGGCTTTGCAGGTGGTCCAATGGCTACCAGCGCTTCGGCGGCTTTTATCCTCAGCCACAAATCCTCATGATCGAGCAGTTTCATCAATTGAGGGACCGCTGGATCGGCCGCTTCTTTGAAGTGCACCAGAGCCTGGCATGCGCCATACCGGGCCTCCAGCCGGGATGATTCAAGCATCTGCAGCAGACTCTCGGGAGGTGATTTTAACCGCCGGGCCAGGGCCATGGCTGCCCGCTCTCGCACGACCGGTGACCAGCTTTTCAATCGCTCCAGCAACTCTTCTTCAGACAGAGCGTCATAAAAGCTGTTACGATCCTTATTTGTCCATCCACGGCCGTCGCGGATGATGCTCCAGGCTTGATCGGAACTGAGTTCCCGGACGATTGAGGGCTGCTTTCCGGTCAAGAACAGCTTCTTCAAAGGCATGGCATACGCAAGGAGGTAAACCCCGGTGCAATCCCATCCGGCATACGCATCATTCGTCATCTCAGGCGGGCCTTGGTGGCAGAATGTTCCATCCCACCGCCGAGCCAGGTCAAAGTACCAGGCCCCAAATTCGTGCATCCAGGCCCCCGTGGCATGGGGCCCACAAAGCGCCACCCCCGGCATGGCCCAGAGGATGTTAAAAAAGTTTCCCGTATGGCCGCAATCACGCTCCGCACCGTGTGAAGCGAGACTCATCCAGGAAAAGAATTCCGCCGCCTCTTTGTCGCCCAGCAGATTGAACATTACCGCGGCCATCCCACATTTGCCGTTGTCTTCGTGGGTTTCAATCCAGGGGTGATGGTCACCATAAGGGACCGCTCCTTTCCCGACATAGAAACGGATAAGCCGGGCACTTTTCGCGATGGCGGTTTCGACAACGGGATCGTCACCTCCCGCCCGTCGAGCCAGAATGAGGCCGGTGGTCAGCGGGATTCCGGGTGAATTCATCATGCCGTATCCCTGCAGTCGGCCGTCTGGTCCCGCAAACCCATGACCCCACGATCCCACAATGCTCTGCCCTCTCGCCGACTCCAGCGCTATTCGACGCAGTCCGGGCACGACAGACTCATCCCCGGTGGCCAATTTGAATTCGGCGAGGAAGATCATGACATATCCGTAATACCACGTCTGAAAGCTATTGACCGAAAAATTCGCCGCCCATTGCGCTTCTTTTCTCACGAGGGGAAGATCCTGTGGCCTTCCGCTCGCCAGCAGGGCCAGAGCGTTCAATGAACGGACAATCGGATCGGGGCGATAGGACCGATCCGCCATACGCCGAGCCAGCACTTCGCAGCCCTGTTCCAAAATTCGACTCGATTTCAGGCAGTCGAAAGGGGCCGTGGGGCTGTAGGCTCCGAGGACCTGGAGTTTCAGAGCCACCTCGGTAGTGGTACCGTCTCGCCACCGCAGCAATCGCAATACGCCGCCAGCTTGTTCTGATTCGGCCAAGGTAATTGCCTTGCCGAGCTCGGTGCGTGGATCATACGAAAAGTGTTTGCCGTTTACTCCAAGGATGACGTCTCCGACCTGGAGGACTCCATCAGCCGGGGAACCCTTTTCTACCTTAGTGACGAGAATCTGCCGCGCATCCGTCGTAACAAGCCTATCGGAGTACATCCATCCCCGTGCCCCAGTGGGACCCAGGTTCCAATCATGCAGCGCTCCCTCAGGAATCGTGTCCCCCTTTGTGAAATCCGGGATCGGTAGGGTGGAAGCCGCCACCACTTGCCGACTATTTGCTCCACCAAGCACCAGGGCAACAGAAAGAACGATCCAGCGAAAATGTTGCCGTTTTCGATAAATTGTGATATCAACCATAGGCATGATAATACTTCAGCCAATATGATCGTTAACGGTTGGTGCCGTGCTGATAGCTCCCGATATTCGTGACCCTCATTTCTGCAAAATCGAGCCTCCCGGACACAGCACAGCATGGGGCAGGGGCTGGCATTTCAGCGGGCGGCATCACGTCTGTGCGTGGATTTCCTAAGGATAGTGTACGTCGCCGAACGAGTCGAGTACTTGCCAGCGGCAGGGCTCGGACTGGATTCGGTGGGATGTTTGACCCTTCGTATCAGGGGAGCTCCATGACCAGCGGTTATCCAACTTGCAGTTTCAGAACCTATCCGAAAACCTCAAAACTAGCGTGATTCACCGGGCTCAGTTCGCTTTTCGGATAGCCTCTTAATCTTGGCAACTCCCTTCTTGCGCCTGTCGTATGCGTGTCAGCTCGGCCTGAAATGGCGGGGCAAAGTATCCGTGTCAGTTTCTTTTGAAATTTTGAAATCCTGTTGCCACGTTTCAAGGAACCTCTGAACAAAGGGTGACTTCGATTGCTTTCTGCCTCTTTCACACCTGGCGATGGTTTTTAAGCCGGACCAGGGAACATTTATTGCAGATTGAGCTTCATCTAAATTCTCTGTTCTACCCTCTTTACTGATTACTCACCCTGTTGGCGCGCACCATCAGCGCCCTAACCACTTGCTATAGCACGCATCCTACGAAATAGCAGACAACGATAAAGATAATTTGGTAACACTTGCTGGCACCGCGAAAACACGCTGCAAGTTCTTGCAGATCCTTTGAACTGGCTGTTTCCGCCAGTCAAAGACGTGTTTCATGATCCCAAACACTTGCTCCCCACCTCCGGGTCCTGGCTCTTCGCCCCGTTCTTCGTGGAAGTCGGGGCCTCAATCACCGTGGCGTCTACAATCGTCCCCCGATGCATCCCGATCCCATACTTGGCCAAATGCCGATTCACCAGCTCGAGAATCTTGGGCCCCAAGCCATGGGCCTCAAGCAACTGCCGAAATCGGCAAATTGTCGTCTCATCCGGTGGGGCATCCTTCCCCAAGTCCAAGCCCAGAAATTGCTGCACCGCATGGCTATCGTGCATCAACTCTTCCGTCAACGGGTCCGACAGGGCGTACCAAATCTGGAGGAAATACAGCTTGAGCATCCAGATCAGCGGCTTGACCGGACGTCCCGGACCATCGCCTTTCGGATAGAACGGCTCAACAAGGCTCATCAATTCCTGCCAGGGCATGACCGTGTGCATCATCTGGAGGAATCGCTGCCGCCGCGTGGGTTTCCGCATCACGTCGAAGCCGCGCGGCGCCAAAGCCCACTGCGCTGAACCGGCCTTTCTCGCCATGATCACCCGTCCTAATGTCGATGCGTCTTCATCTTGGTTCCCAATTATGGCCATATCATACTATTGCTCCGTCACACAATACTTTCGGGATAAACAGAGTTTGGTTTGCAGCGGGCATCTTCCGCGGTCATTTGCCAGTCGACGCCGCGCTGCCGAGCGTTGAGGTCTCCCGACCACGCCGCAATTTCCTCCTCAAGAAGACGTAGTTCCCCCAGGCGACGCCCCGACAGACACTGCCGGGTCAAACAGCCGAGCTCGCACTCCGCCACGTTCAGCCAACTGCCGTGTTTCGGCGTGTAAACAAACTCAATGCGGCGAACGTACTGACGAGCCCGCTCCGCTGGGAACGCCTCGTAAAAGGCGCCCTTCGTGTGTGTTCAGGTTGTCGCAGATCAGCGTGATCCGCTCACAGTCCGCGTAACGCCCGTCCAAAAGCGCCGACGCCTCCGACGCTCAGTCGCTCTTGGTCCTAAAAACTGACGAACCTTTTCCACCGTCTGCGGCCGTAGCCGAACGCTTCGGCAATGCGTTAGTCTGTCCAAGCCGGACCGTTCGCGTCCGCCTTCAGCAGAATCTGAGCGCGACGGACCTTACGGCTCGTTGCCTGCAGCTTGCGAATGACTTCCTGACATTTCTGACGTTCCTCCTCGGTCAGCCGGACAATATACTTCTTTCGCACGGCAACCCTCCTTGGCGAAACGGAACGGAAACGACCACCGATCCTATCCCATCCCACCCACCCAACAGACTCCCAGAATTTTCCTGTGACGGAAGACTAGTGACGCCACGTGGCCAAGCGACACCGGGCACGACAAGCGTGTCCATCCAAAAAAATTCCGGCCGAACGTGCTTGACAGATCGATTTTGCCCGGAGCGACGTGCTTGTCACGTCCGCCATCTACCGTTCGATCCATCTATTTCCTATCACGGGCACGACAAGCGTGCCCCTCCGAATCATTTTTCGGAGGGACCCGCCTGTCAGGTGCACATTCCGCTGATTACACGGTAGGGGCAATTCATGAATCGCCCCTACCCACGTCGGAGGGACCCGCTCGTCGGGTCCGTTTATCAACGTTCGATCATGAACTCCGTTTCACCGGGGACTGAAGTCCCGCGTCGAAAGCGGGGCTAAAGCCCCGCACTCCATGGAGTGCGGCGATTCATCACCGCTTTTTGGTGAAGGCTTTAGCCTTCACCACCTTGCCCTCGGCCTGGATGGAAGGGTGACCGGTCGGGCGGCACCCGACCCCCCAATCCACACAATGGAGGGACCCGCTCGTCAGGTCCGTTCCTCCAGGATGGATGATCCGTTCCATTCATCGTGCATGGCAAGGGTTTAACGGTAGGGGCAATTCGTGAATTGCCCCTACCGGGCAACCCCATCCTGCCCAAAACATGCGATACGGGCGATTCACGAATCGCCCCTACCACACGTTGCGCCTTTCGGCCCTCACAGCTCCAAACGAAAAGTAAGCATCCGACGAATGGCCGGGTGCTTGGAGATACCCTGGCAAGTCAAATGACGTTTGTCGCACCATGACGCAGAAAGGGAGCATCCTGTGGCAAGTGTCGCAAATGACGGCAAAGCCCGAAGAATCCTTTTCGTGGTCCCAGATGGCAAGCGGAAAACGCTCCGCGTTGGCCGTGTGGACAAAAAGCTGGCGGAAAGTATCCGCGTCTACGTGGGGGCGTTGCTGGCTTTGCGGATCAGCGGCTTGCCGGTACAGACAGCCACTGGCACTTGGCTGAATACCATCGGTGAGGCCCTCCAGAAGAAACTTGCCAAGGTGGGGCTGGAGTCCTGGCCCAGGTTGAGACACAACCTGCGGGCAAGCTGCGAAAGCGACCTGGCCCAGGCCTTTCCTCTGGCCGTGGTCACCAAGTGGCTGGGAAATACCCCGTCTATCGCGTTACGCCATTATGTGGATCCCACGGATGCGGCATACCAGGCAGCCCTCCAGTGGAGGCCCAAGACCAAAGTGGACTCGAACCGTGTACAGCCGGACATCACTGGTGTTCAAAAGAACAGTGGCACAGAATCCGGCACACCGGTGGCACAAAATGCGGCACAGCAAGCTCCCGCAAGGGGTTGCAAGATAGAGAAGAATACGTCAGAAGTGTTTCCTGCAAGCGAAGTTATGCAGTCCTATTCCGGTCCTATATTCTTTCTGCAAAACGACTTAGTGGAGCGGAGGGGATTCGAACCCCCGACCTCTAGAGTGCGATTCTAGCGCTCTCCCAACTGAGCTACCGCCCCGGGGCCTTCTCAAAGTGGGCGATGCGGGACTCGAACCTGCGACCCCCAGCTTGTCGAGCTGGTGCTCTAACCAACTGAGCTAATCGCCCATCTGTCTTTCCTGGCCGTTCCGACCTCGGTCATACCAGCGAGGACGTCGCCACTAAACAGCCTCAGCCATCCTCACTCTTCGGATGGATTAAGCTGCCCGCAAGCGGCACTCATGGCTCGCGGCAAGCGGCGGATCTCCCGGCAGACCGACCGGACTTGCTGGCCAACTATTCTGGTTCTATTTTAACCGCCCAAGGCATGGGTAAGTCAATAGCCCCTGACACATCTCCGCATCCTACTTTCCCCCGCCAATGGGCACCCGAACGTCCACACGGGTCGGTCTCAGCCCGGAGGGACCTCCTTGTCAGGTTGGATGCTCCACTTCGCATTGGCCGGCACAACAAGCGTGCCCTTCCCAACGACTTCTCGGAGGGACCTGCTTGTTAGGTCCGCCGAACAACCTTCGATCACCCATTGCCTTTCACCGGGGGCTCAAGGCCCGCGTGAAATGCGGTGCTAAAGCCCCGCACTGCACATAACGAGGACCCGGTTCCACCCAGGCCAAGCCACTGGTAGGGGCAGTTCATGAACCGCGCCTGCAACCCGTTTTCACTCGTGGCATGTGATGGTTATTGGTAAAAGTAGGGCCGCCGGCGGGCACAACCGTCATATGGTCGGTTTCCGGATGGCCGTTTACAATGGGCGGATATCCGATCGTGCTCCGATTTTAAATACCAAGCCCTGCAGCGCTTTTGCCGGATCAGCTAGCCAGAGAGGGGAGGTCCGCCCCGATTTCTGGCACATTCCGGTAGCGCTATATTTTTGATTTTCGTCGCTCGGGATCGTGCTCATGGCGAAGGCAACATATAAATCCGCGGGTGTGGACCTGGACCTGTATCGCCAGGCGATGGCCCGAATTCCACACCTCCTGCGAAGGACGATGACACCGCGGACCATCGATTTGCCCAATGGTTTCGCGGGGTTGTTCCGTCTGGACTTTCCCTGGCCCCTGTTTGCACGGCGGTATCAGGATCCCGTTCTTGTCGCCTGCACGGACGGAGTCGGCACCAAGCTCAAGGTTGCGTCCCTGGCAGGCGTTTACAATACGGTGGGGATTGATCTTGTGGCCATGAGCGTCAACGACGCGTTATGTTGCGGTGCTGAGCCGCTCTTCTTTCTGGATTATGTGGCCATGCCCAAGGACGATCCGCCGCTTCTGGAAAAGCTGCTGGAGGGCATTGTGGAAGGGTGTCGCCAGGCGGATTGTGCCCTTCTGGGCGGGGAGACAGCGATCCTTCCAGACCTGTATCAGCCGGGTGATTTCGATCTGGCTGGCTTTTGCGTGGGGGTGGTGGAGAGTCGTTCCGTCATCACCGGACAGACTATCACCCCAGGTGATACCGTGTTGGGACTGGCCTCCACCGGCTTTCATTCCAACGGCTACAGCCTCATTCGCAAGGTGGTGTTTGAAATGGCCGGACTGAAGGTGGGGGACTTTGTTCCGGAGTTGGGCATGACCGTGGGCCAAGCATTGCTTACACCGACGCGCATTTACGTCCGGCCAATCCGAGCCGTGTTGCGGTACTACCGGGTTAAGACGGTAGTTCATGGGATTGCCCATATCACTGGTGGCGGCATCCGCGAAAACCTATCGCGAATCGTGCCGGCGGGTGTGCGGATTGTTCTGGACAAATCCGCCTGGCCAGTGCCCGCCGTTTTTCCCTGGGTACAGCGGCTCGGGGATATCGATGACGAGGAAATGGAAAATGTTTTTAATCTTGGGCTGGGTATGATCCTCGTCGTCAGCAGTTACTATGCAACCAGTATCCGCCATCAGCTTGAAGACCAGGGCGTTCCCTGCTGGGAAATCGGCCGGGCAGAGGCAGCCGAGGCAAGCGGGGTGGTGTGGGCGGGAAAGTCATCGTAAGCTTTTTGGGACCCCCGTTATTTCGCGCCCGCATAACATCACAGGCCGCTTGGAAGCAAGGCTCATCGACGGCACTCATGGACTGGGACTAACGGCGTCGAACGATGTTCACGGGGCGGCAGGCAATCTAGAAGGCAAGGCCTCAACAGCCGGCCACCCAGCCTGTGGCTTGAAAATGTCTCAGGCGGCGCGAGCCTTTCGAACTCGAGAACGTCGGGCGGCAGGGATGGGTGGTTCCGAGGTTTCGCCGGTGTTCAGGTCGGCAGCCGTGGAAGCCGTCCTATCCTCGGGATAAGGATCGGGCACAAAAAACCAGGAATCCGCAACGGGCACAGGCCAGGGATTCTTAGTGGCATCGAGGGGATCGGTGCTTGAGTCGAGCGGTCTCTGTTGCTCGGCCTGATCGACTTCTGGCTCTTCTTTAGAGGTGGAATCGCCCTGGGAGGTGCTTTCGGGTAGTGGCTCCCCGGCCAGAGGCGTCCCGGTAGGATCAGTCATTCCCCCGGCATCGGGGACACTGGACAACGAAACGGGGTTGGACGAAGTCTCCCGGGCCGGTGCAGCCTCGTGGATCGGCGTGGAATGCGATCGCGTCGGCGAGCGCTGAGGTCTACGCGCGGACTTGCCGAGAACCGTCGATGACGTCAGATTCGTCACTGGAATGCCCAGGTTGTGGCAGACGTGTGTAATATGCTCGTGACAGGTTAGCAGGAGGATTTGCTGGCGAGGTCCGGCGAACTCGGCCAGCGTTCGACAGGCCGCCCGAACTCGGTCCTGATCAAAATTCACCAGGACGTCATCGAGGATGAGCGGCAGTTGGACTCCGCGAGCCGCCCAATCACTGGCCAGAGCCAACCGCAGGGAGAGGAAAAGTTGTTCTCGGGTACCACGGGAAAGCTCGTCCACACGGCGGAGGTTTCCGGAATGATCTTCGGTGAGGAGCACACGCTCGGCAACGGGCGTCCAAACGCGGCGGTAACGGCCCTCTGTCATCGCTTCCAGGAACCTGGAGGCTTTTTGCAGGATGCGGGGTTGCCGTTCGTGCTCGTAGTGCTGGCGAACTTTTTCAAAGAGGAAAAGCACCAGCCGGGGCAATCGCTCGCGAATGAGGCCAGGGCCGAGCCTATAATCGAGAGTCGCCAAAGCCAGGCGTTTTTCCTCGATGCGGCGGTCGCGGGCCAGTGTCTCGATTTCCGCCGTCAATCGCTCCAGCACCTGGCGACAGGACGTCACCTGACCACTGTATTCTTCTACTTTGGCCAGTGCTTCCTGATAGCGCGATTCCAAACCAACGAAGAGATCTTCAAGCTTTTCCCCTGCTCCGAGGCGTGATGACACGCCCTTGACCGCCTGCCGGAGCTCAGTGGTGATTTGTTCGTACTTCTGCTGAAGCTCCTGGCCCTTTCGCCATTGATGATGGGCCCTGCCCAGCGACTCGGAGAAGCCCGTACGACGCCTGAAATGGCGGATGTGCCGCTTCAAGGCCGTCTGTAATTTTCGCACAGTTTTCTGTTGACGCTGAAGATCTTTTAATACAGCCCGCCCTTCGCGAAGAAGTTGTTTTTTCTCGCGGGCATGGGCGATCGCTTCATCGTAAGCGGCCAGCAGCATGTCGAGGAGGAGCTCCGGGGAACTATCCGGCGGCTGAAGTCCGGCAACCTGCGCGAGTTGCTGCAGGCGAGTGGACCATGTCTCATGCTGTCGAAGTAGCGACAATCGCCGTTTGTGGACCGATTCCCAGCGCGAATAAAGTCGGCAATACTGCCGGAGCGTTTGGAGTGCCATCCCAGCAGCGGCAGGGTTCTCCGGTAAAGGAACTCCTTGCTGGGCAAAGAAAGCTGCCACGCCACGAGCAGTTTCCTCCAATTGGGCCCGTAGCTCGGCGAGCTCTCGCTCTGCTTCCGCGATTTGCTGGGCTAAATGATCAAGTTGCGTTTGAAGCAGGCCCAAGGACTCAAGCTCGCGAATCTCGTTTTCCAGTGCAGGAAGCTCCCGCGGCAAATGGGTGGGCGCTGATGTGATCGCCATTTCCAAACCAGACACCTGCTCCGTGAGACGCTCGCGCTCCGCCCGAAGGGCTTCCCATTCCTGCAGGATCGCATCGGCGCGAGAGCGGTGGAGACGCTCGCCGTGGAGTTTGACCGCGACTCCCGCACCAACGAGGATGGCGCCAACCAACACACCACTCCAGCCCAAACCACTCACCGGAAATATGGCAAGCGTCAGCAGGGACAGCAGAACGAGGGCCAGCCCCAGCACAAAGGGAACCGCCACAAACAACCAGGTTCGCCCTGGAAGTAGGGCTTCTTTCATGACGGCGAGCCGTTCCGCGCGAAGCTCCCTCTGCCGGTTATCTAAGGAGGCAAGCTGCTCTCTGAGCTGGGCCAGCTTTCGAAGATGCGTGGCCTGGCGACTGCGTTCGTCGAGGGCCGTCGGGACGTTTGCCGCATGAAAGATTTCGAGCTTCTGCCGCAATTGTTCTGCTAGGCGATCTTTTGTCGCCCGGTCGGTGGCAAGTTTTTGCTCTTCCGTCTGGATTCGCTGGCCAAGCCGCTCCCACTGAGTTATGGCGCGCCGAACGTCGCCCCATGACCAATTTACGGGCCAGTCCAGGGTCTTCGCACCAAGGCGACTTTGGAGACTCTCCAGTTCCCGGTCGAGACGATCCTGCTCCGCTTGCAGAACGTTCAACGTCGTCCGGAGATTGACGAGGTCGTTTCGGATGGGCCGGAGGGCCTCGAATTCGGTGGCGTGGGCCAGGAGTGCCTCGTTGATTGTGATTTTGCTCAGCCGAGTTTTTACCAGGGAGTGCTGCTCCTTGAGTTGTTTTAAGGCCTCTTTGGCGGCGCACAGCCTTTTGCGCAGGTGGGCCACGCGCCGGAAAAAAACCTCAGGAACACCGACCAGGGGTCCCAGTTCGCGGAGTTCCTTCTCCACGAGACAGCGTTCCTCCCACAATGGCAGGAATTGCCGAAGCGCTTCCCATGTCTGGCATTTCTCGCGCCACTCCGCGAGGGCTTCTTCTGCCCTGGCGCACTGCTGCTCCGCTGTCTTTCGCGCGGCGAGAAGTCGCGCAAACTGAACTGCCGTCCTGGGAGCCTCTTGCAGTTCCCGTTCCAGCCGATCCCGCTCCTCCAGCAACTCCTCGAGAATTTCACCCTGCCGGTTTGCCTCAGCCTGTTCCTGTAAACGCGCAAGGACTCGCCCCAAAACGGCTCGGTCAATCCCCAAACTCAGGTCGTAGAGGAGTTCACCCGTGGCCGCAGTCTCGAGCGTTCGAAGATAGGCTATGTCTTCCAGATTGACTGCGAAAATGGCGTTGAACGTGGTCTCGTCGAGAGGGCACAGAAGACGGAGCGTCTCCTCGGCCGGGCTATTCCGGTTGCCGTCAAAGACCTCGATGACCTCACCACGGCTGGGTGTCCACCGCCGGTAGACCTGGAAGACAGTGTCCTGATGCTCACACACCAGTCGTCCCGCAAGCACCGGATCGTCGGCCGAGGCAAAACTGTTTCGTTGTTGAAAACCGAAGAACATTCCCCGCAGAAATTCCAGCAGGGTGGACTTGCCCGTCTCGTTGGGGCCGAAAAACACGGCCAGTCCAGAGGGCAACTCCCCGCTGGACCAATCACGCCAGATTCCAAACCGCTCGATGTCGATCTGGCGGAGTCTCATTCAGCGCGTCCTCCACCACTACGCGTTGCGGGCTGGTTCTCTTCCAGCAACACCAAACCATAAAAAAGGGCCTCTCGAACGATTTCCGGCCAACCGGTCTGCCACTGATCGGGGCATCCGCGAAACACTTGAGACAGTTCCAATTCGCTCGCTGGCAAGCATTGGGAAAGAAATTCACGAGGATTCGTCGCCTCTAAGGCCAGTCCCTGCCTGAGCAATTCTCCGCGAAAGCTCTCCTCTTGCAGCCAGGTTTCCGGCCAGGGATCACTGGGATGCCAGGTCACCTCGATCGGCCAGACGTAAGGAGGGCTTTGACCGTAACGCATCCGCAGCAGTTCGAGGATTTCCCGATCAAATCCCTTCATCCGCCACGGCATGAGCGCATGGGGCGATCCCTCCAGGCGAATTCGCACAAGCCAATCGGCATCTCCCGCTGCCCGGCGGGCCTCGACCTCCTGAATGATTTGGGACACAAGCTGGGGTTCGGTGCTTTCCGCTGCCACGTGGACGGTGAGCGTGTGCCACCGCAAGGCCGCCACGGAGAGCGAACGCAGAAAAACCTTTCTCGGCCCATGCAGCTCGAGAACCGTGATGGCCGGAATGACTTCGGGATCTGAAAAGCAGACAAAGGCCGGGCCGGGGTCGTGTGCCTTCACGCCTGCCCAATCAAACTCCGTGCGGACTCGGTGTCCCCCCAATGCCCAGTAGTCTGTCTCAATTTCGTCCGCGGGGTTGTTGGTTCCTTTACCGATGTCCTGTCCGTAAGCCAGACCAACAGTGAAACCCTCCAGGGACGACGGTTTTTCCGGGAACGTTTTCAGCGGGGCTGCCTGGGATGTGATGACAAGCTGAAGTGGTCCTCCGGGAGTGGTCACCGTGGAAACGCAAGGTTCATCACCCAGAAAGAGGTGGACGTTGGGCGGAAGTGGGAATTCCTCCGGCCAGGGACCACAGCGCTCGAGCTGGCTCCAGAGCCAGATCACAGGAACATGCTGGGAAGCGAGTCGCTGGCAAAACTCGAAAACGGCGAACCAATCCCCAGGGGCCGCGGTCGCCGGATTCAGGACGTCGCCGGCAAAAATCACCGCATGGGCCCCCTCACGACTGGCCATTTCTGCCACCCGAAGTAGAGTCTTTCGGGGGGCCTCGATCAACCGGTCCACCACCCGGGGCGGAAGTTCGGGAACACCTTCAACGGCCTCGCCAAGGCAGAAACCGCTTGCGTGGATGACAGTCAGCGGCGGCACGGTGAAAAATCCCTTAACTCAGCGTCAAATTGTATTAGCTGTGCATATTGCCCAGATTACGCAGCGGCGCGTATCGCCGCTTCGTGAGACGGCGGCAGGCCGAGAATAGCAAATCCCCGCCGCTGACGCTATGGGAATTCTGCAGGGGCAGGACTTATATCGCGCAGTTCGATTAGGGGGGATCGTACCCACCGGGATGCCAGGGATGACAGCGAAGAATCCGACAGACTCCTTTCCACGTCCCGATGAACGCCCCGTACTTTTGCACGGCCTGAATGAAATAGAGCGAACAGCTCGGCTCAAAGCGGCAACATCGGCCGAGCATCGGACTGATCGTCCATCGATAAAGTGAGACGATCGCGATCAGAACACCGGCCAGCACCCAATTGACGCAGAGGTAAACCGCCCTGATCGTCCACCCAATAGGACAAATAATTTTTCCCCACGTTGACATCCGACCGTTGCAAGACAGGAGGCCGCACGCCGCTTGATCGCCAACCTGATCATCTAAAAGCGCGGCTCTCGCTCGATCCAGCCCAGCAAAGAGGGTATCGCCGAAATCAAAGGCAGTTGCGGAACTCAGGCTGTCGGAACGGGAAGCCTCGCCGGTGTCAGGTCCAGATTTGGGCGGCAGTGGGGACGTCGGTTGGTCATTCGGTAAGTTTCTGCTGACCTCCTGCCTTGATGCACCTGCTCGTGAACGCTGGCGGCTGGGCTCCTCTTTTGATCCACCAGTGCGCTTTAATCGCCGGCCAAGCTGTTTCATGAGGGAGGGTATGCGATACCACAGCTCGTGAAAGTCGGGTTCGATCCCTTTTCTGGGAATGACGATGTAGTCGATGCCGGACGGGATATCCGCCTTTCGTTGCCGAAAGACCTCCCGAATGAGCCGCTTCCAGCGATTGCGAAAAACCGGTTTGCCGAGCTTACGGGATACGGAAATCGCCAGCCGGGGATGGGGCAGATCGTTTTCGCACCCGTAAATGACTACCTGCTCGTCAGCCACGGAGCACCGGCGGGCAAAGACCCGATCGATGTCTCGCTGTTTACGGATGCGGTATTCCCGACCGAAACTCTGATCCACTGTTGCTCCCTCACCTGTTTGCCCAAACACCCGGGGCCAGCGACTGGGCGTTTCTGATGGCAGCCGCCTCACACAGCGCGGCAACATGCAGGTTTTTCCGGTGATCCACCGTGACGACTCACCGCCACGTGACCCCGGTACGCACGTTTGAAGTGTACGCATCCTGGAGTCGTTGGAGGCTTTCTTTCATGCTCTCGGGGATATGGGGAGGCGGCACGATGAGAACTTCCGCATACAGATCACCCGCCGGCTCTCCGGCCGGTCGAACTCCGTAGCCTGGCACGCGAAGTTTCTTCCCACTTGCCGTTCCTGGCGGAATACGTAAGGAAATCGTGCCGTGAGGTGTGGGCACGTCCACTTTCGCGCCGAACAGGGCCTCGGGAATGGTCACCGGCAGTTTGACGTAAAGGTCTTTGCCTTTCCGCTCAAAATGCGGATGCGGGGCTACGTGGACGGTGAGATACAGATCGCCGGGCTCTCCGCCATAAGGTCCCGGAGCTCCCTGCCCTCTGAGACGGATCCGTTTTCCGTCCTCGATCCCAGCGGGAATTTTCACGCTGAGGGTTTCGCTGCGGCCATCCGGTCGCCTGACGCTGATGGCAACCTCTCCCCCTTCGACTGCGGTCGTGAAAGGAATGGTGACCTCACTTTCGATATCCTGACCGCGAAGTCCGGCTCCGGTGGTTTCGGCCGTTCTCCCTCGCCCGGCCGTTCGGCGGAAATGTTGGAAGAGGTCCTCAAAACCGCCCATGCCCCCTCTACCGCCAGGGAAATCCTGGTACCGCTCTTCAAAGAACCGGCCGAGATCGAAATCGTCGCCGAAGAAGAACGTGAATTCGCCGGGACCGGTCTGCGTGAACCCCCCTCGCCCTGTCCCCGGTCTGGCGCCCGCTCCCGCGCCCGCGTATTGGAACGACGCCCCATAGCGATCGTACATCTCGCGCTTTTGAGGGTCGCTGAGGACCTCAAACGCCTCCTGGACCTCTTGGAATTTCTCCTTGGCGTTTTTGTCATTCGGGTTGAGATCCGGATGATATTTGCGCGCAAGCTGCCGATACGCCTTGCGGATCTCTTCATCCGTGGCGTTCCGCGGGACTCCCAGAATTTTGTAATAGTCGCGTGCCATAGCAGACGGTTTATGTCCTTGCGAACGGAATTGACTGTGCTGACTTCATCGATGCGACAAGGGGAGACTTCTTACTCCGACCCTGTGCCGTTGAACGGCAGTTTTCCTTCTGCCTCTTCAGCGGGGATTCAGTCGATACGATTGCGGTGCGCAATTTCTATGAAACCCGGCTAGAGTCCTGTTTGATTATCAGGCCATCGCATTCCGACCGGTTAGCCACAACCCAGCTCCACCAAATGGCTTCTAATTCAGCATAATCGATGGGTCTTTCGAATGGTATTCTACCCGTGGCCATCGTTCCGCGACCGCGCCGCCCGATGCCGCTTTTAGGGAGGAAAACGCGAAAAGTCCCCGCCAATTTGGCAGCGATACCCACTCCTTTTTCCTTAATGCAACATGCGTACCACTCTTCAGTCGATAAAGAGGATCCCGGCGAAAATCGCCGGCTGATGGGAGGCATAACGCACAAGCGGTTCAAAAATCGGCCCCGCAGCCCGAGAGCTTTGGGCAGGTCGAGCTTTTCAAAGTTCCATCACGGCAGTGACACCTGCTGGCCGTCCTGCACTGCCGAGAGATAGATGAACGTATCGCGATCAATGGTCGTCGCAAGGGGCCGACAGGAACCATCGGCGAACGCAAACTGGACAACACCCGGGTGACGAGAAGAAAACTGCCACCAGCCCCACCGCGTGTCGTTGGCAGCGGTAGGTCCGAGGCCCCAGGCGCTGGCCATGACGCCACACCCAAACCACGAATACGCCCGCTCGGGATCTTCCGTGCCCCCCATGGCCTCGCCAAACAGGAGTGTCTGGCTGGTCCCATCGGTGATTGTGGAAAAGCTCTCCTGGGACCGATTCCAGAAAACTCCTCGAAACGCATCGCTGCTGGCAATCCCTGTGACCCCCATGTACCCCCCGGATCCCAGGTAATTTGTCCGTGCCAGAACATCCCCGGTGTTGTCGGAAAAGCTTGCCGCCGTCAAAGTGACATAGGGCGAAACGTAATGGAAATGGAGGATCACGATGGGACGCGCGATCCTGGTTGCGTGATCGGACGGACAGAGGAACACCCGCGGTTGCACCTGAGCGGCACCCCATGCTTTGGGGCGTTGCCAGAAGGCCTGTCCCTGCCGGCTGGCATCGTAAAGGGAGATCCCGCCGAAATTCGGGACATCAGCGTCACTCTGGTCCTTGAGCGAGCCCTGTTCAAGGTAGGGCAGAAGATAGGCCAGCACACTCGTCCATTGCCCTGGGTAGGGGGGAACCGGGGCCTGTGGCAGCGGCCCCAAATAACCCGGCGGAAACTGCCGGTGAGAATCGTGGAAGTTATGCGCTGCTAGGGCCAGTTGCTTCAGATGGTTGACGCATTCACTCCGGCGTGCCGCCTCCCGGGCCATCTGCACAGCGGGTAAAAGCAGCGCGATCAGCAATCCGATGATCGCCAGCACGACGAGCAATTCCACAAGCGTGAATGCCCGTCGCCTCGACAGAGACGAGAAATGGATGTTTGTTCCGGATGGAAGAATCACAGGATCACAGATGGCCGCAACAGCGATTGAAGTGGAACGCGTTGAATCCGGTTTTCACCAGCAAAAACCCAACTTCGCCCCACACCGCTCTGTCGAATACCGTACTAACGGCCGCACCAAAACCCGTCCCCGGTTTGGCGACCCGTTCATACCACAATCATAGCCATCCCAATGACTTCCGTCAAAAAAGCGGCCAGGCAGCCGTGACCCCATCTCATTCTGCCATTGCAATAAATGCGGAGCTTGGTAATGCCCAGGCGTGCTTTGACTGCAATCCCCGACCGATCAGGGGAAGTTATTCTTATTTCCCGGAATTTGCTATACTACTGGCTGGAATGCAAGAGTGTGAGAAATCTTCAGGTTGTGCGGAGTGTGTCAGTGAATGCTTCCTTGATCCTCGTTTTCAGCCGACCGCGAGCCGCCCAGGCAATTCCCGCCTTCCGGAAGCTGGTGGATAGTATCGTGTCCGCTATCTCTGGTGTGCCTGTCGTGATTATCCCCCATCTTTACGACCTCGTCCCTCGAGGTCCGGTACTCCAGCGGTTGGAAAAGCTCTCCGGCGATATGATCCTCCTGGCTCCGCTATTTCCGCGGGCAGCTCAACTGGTCCTCCGCGCGAATGGATTGAACTATCGGCTGATGCAGGGAAAGGGAGATTCCGCCTCCGACACCACTTTTGGCACCCATCGGCTCTGGGCGTTTGACTACCGTGAGTATCTTTCCACGGAGGTTCTTAAACAGACCGTGATGGCTCTGGTATTGGAGATCATTGGGCAGGAAGAAGCAAGTCTTCCTTCCCTGGCGGAGAAACCGGAAGACCTCATTTGGGAAATTGACGAACCGATTCAGCCGCGCTGGTATCCTGTTATCGACGAAGACCGCTGCACCCTTTGTTACGAATGTCTCAATTTCTGCCTGTTTGGGGTGTATGACGTTCGGGAAGATGGCCGCGTGTTCACCGCCCAGCCGGACGCCTGTCGGCCAGGCTGTCCCGCCTGCGCGCGTGTTTGCCCGAGCAACGCCATCATATTTCCGCTCTATCCCGATCCAGCCATCGCCGGGGCCGGGCGTGAGCATCAGGATGGCTCCCTTGTTCCACCAGACCAACTGTTCTCGAGAGATCGTCTTTCTCGCGAGGAAGCCGAAAAGTGGCGGGCACGATTTGCTGGCACGGCCGCGTCGACGCCTCCCCAGCCGGCTACAGGCGGCCCTGCCGATACCGCCCGTGGGGACGGAACCCCCCGGAAAGAAGAGACCGAACGCGACAGTCCAAGCCTCGATCGAGAAGCCAGAATTCCCGGTCCACCGGACGTAAGCGACGAGGAAATCGACCGCTGGATGGAAGAAGCCGAAGGTGAGACGGGACACGATCGCACAGATTGAAATCAAGCAGGGTCGTTGGTCTCGAGGCGGAACCGGGGCGATCGGTTTGGGTGGAACGGGGCGATTGGCCGGTGTAGAAGCCGAGCTCCCAACCCCTTCCATGGAGGGACCCGCTTGTCTGGTCCGCTTGTCAACGTTAGACCGCCTATTGGATTTCATCGGGCACGACAAGCGTGCCCCTCCGATTTTCCGAGGGACGTGTTTGTCACGTCCGCATATCAACGTTGGATGGCCGATTTCGCTTCATCCGACGCAAGAACAGTCGCTGGTAGTGGCGATTCACGAATGGCCCTTACCAAAGCTTTAGGCCGCGGCACCTGATAGGTTTTTTCCAAAGTGGGGAGCCGGCGGAACGCCAAAAGCTTGACACGGGCATCTCAGCAGTGTAAAAAGATTTCGGCGTGAGTAGGCTAATGGGCATGTCCTTTTTGGAGGTTTAATGCTATGCTGCGAAAACGTGACTTGAAAGGATTTACGCTTGTCGAACTATTGGTGGTCATCGCCATCATCGGTATCTTGATCGCTCTTTTGCTACCAGCCGTTCAGGCAGCGCGTGAAGCTGCTCGTCGGAGTCAATGCACTAACAATCTCAAACAGATTGGCCTTGGCCTGCATAACTATCACGATTCACTCAAAACGTTGCCACCTGGCTCCTTCAATCTGCGCGAGCAATGGTACTCAAACGGCACGAATTGGCGAACACTCATTCTCCCCTACATCGAGCAGAAGGCGGTGTATGACCAGTTGGCATTTCGCAGTGACTTTCCCTACACGTTCATGGCCGGTGGTGCGGCAGGAACAACCAATTATCTCCAGGGCTGTCGAGTCCTGAGTAAACTTCTGATTCCCGTATACCGCTGCCCATCGACGGACATCCCTGTCTTTGACATCCAGGACGATCCTGTTGTTAATAACAATCCCGGCCAGACGATGATGATCAATTATGCGGGAATCCAGGGAGCAGCGCGTCCGGTACCCGGCCCAGACCCCAACGCCGGCACCAAAGATTGTGGACACGGGTGGTCGTGTAACAACGGAATGATGCCTGCAAACGAGTGTTATGACTTGGCTTATTGTCGCGACGGGACGTCCAACACACTCCTGGTTGGGGAACAATCCGGGCGCGTCGGTGGGAAGAATCGGACTTCTAACTATTACGGGGGTTGGTACGGAAGTCGCCACCCCAGAACCATTGACGATCCCGCTGGGTGCGGTGATTTGTGGCAAACGGGAACAACCTGCGTGCGTTTTGGGCCCAATTCTCAGATCGTGCAGGTTGGAGCAACAGAGCACAAGTACCGCAATAACACGGTCCTCAATTCGATGCATCCTGGCGGCATTAATGTGCTGTTTACCGACGGGAGTGTCCGCTTCATCAGCGATACCATCGACTTGACGGACCTCAAGCGATTGGCATGTCGGTACGATGGCGAAACCACCACTGGATCGTACTGACCCAAAACCGACTTGCCATTGAAAACGGTGAGTGCCTCGGATTCGCTTCGGGGGTGCGCGATCTAGCGTTAACGGGGGGTGACCCGTCGCGGACGTGTCGGCTCACCGAACGCTTTCAAATCTCTGCGACGGTCTTAGTGCACCCGCTCTCACTTGCGACAGTTACTCGGACAGGGCTGAGCTCAAACTTTTGCGACAAAGCATTTGGCCAATATGCATAACGCACAGGAGGCTTCAACGATGAAGGCAGCCGGGTGGTTGAATTTACCCCTTTACACCCTGTTGATTTTGGTGGTACTCGCTTCGGTAGTCTCGGGTTGCTCGGGTCGGAAAAGCAAGCCCAAAGGAACGGTGCAGGGCAAGGTTATCTTCAACGGTCAGCCATACACCGAGGCTTCCGTAGTTTTTCTCAATCAAGCGACTGGTCAGGGGGGGTCGGCCAACATCGAAAGCGACGGTTCTTTCCGTCTTCCTGAACCAATCGAAGTAGGTACTTACATCGTGTATTTAGCTCCCAAAATGGAGAACGATCCCACGGCCGAACCGAAACCTGTTTCAATTGACAAATCAATACCTGAGAAATACTGGAGTGAATCGACCAGCGATATCCGCGTTGAGGTTCAAAAAGGTTCAAACGAGTTCACAATCGAACTCAAGCCGTGAAATCCCAACGGTAGTGTGCCCGCACAAGCCTTCTCTGCTATGCTCACAGGGAGTTGAAGTGTCGGGCCTTCCCGCCGGGTAATCATGGTTACGCAGGGAAAATCGCCCTATAAGGTGGCGGTCCCGCAACTTAAGCGCCTTTCCTGACTGTCGGCAATCCGATTCTTGCCTCTTTGGCATCACATCGGCTATTCACTTTCGCGCTCTCCTGAAAGCTTTCCAAAAATTTTCTGCCGCGGCGCCAAGATTTCGCCTCTCGTCTCGAATACTCCTATAGGAAAGCACCTCGCCCAAGCCAGGCCATCAGCCTCTGAGGGAAATTTCCCATCCGCTCGACCTGGGTGAGTGCGAGAAGATAAGTTGTTTTGGCAGTGCCGAGAGGAGGGTCAAGCCATGTTGAAGAAATTTCTCATCGCCGGTGGACTGCTCGTGTTGGTCGGGACGCTCCTGCTGGGGCGGGACCTGGTGAGTTACGTTCGGACCTCCGCCCGCTCGGTCCAGGAGGCCGTGGTCGACGCGGTCCCCACCGAATTTCAGATCCGCCGGGCCCGCGATATGATCGAAGACCTGCTTCCCCAAATTCGCCAGAATATGCACCTGATCGCTCGCGAAGAAGTGGAAATCGAACGGTTGGAGCGGCAAATCGCGCAGGCCCGGGAGGCCCTTGAGCAGGAAAAGGCCGTCATCCTGCGGATGAAAAACGATCTGGCCAGCGGGAAACCGAAGCTCGTGTACTGCGGTCGCGAGTATTCTGCCGAGCAGGTCAGGCAGGATTTGGCCAATCGTTTTGAGCGGTACAAGACGAACGAAGCAACGCTTGCCAATTTGGAGCAGATCCGCGATGTCCGATTGAAAAGTCTTCAGGCTGCCCGGGCTAAAATGGAAAACATGCTGGCTGCGAAGCGGCAGCTCGAAGTGGAAGTGGAAAACCTGCAGGCCCGTCTGCAAATGGTGCAAGCCGCCCAGGCGACCAGCGCCTATCAGTTTGACGACAGCAAACTCGGTCGCATCAAGGAACTTATCACCGACCTGCGCACTCGCCTCGACGTGGCGGAACGGCTGGTCCAATCGCAGGGCCTGTACCAGGGAGAAATCCCGGTGGAAAACCCCAACCAAAAGGATATCGTGGAGGAGGTGACCGAATACTTCGGCAACTCGGGCGAGTCTCAGGAATCTCCGGCCGTCGCGAAAGCTCATTAACCCCCAAAGCGATGATGTGGCCGTAAAAGGAGGCCTGCCCATGGTTCGGCCAGCAAGAGACGTTTTTCACTGGAAACTATTTTCCAGAACTACCATGGGTCCACTGGGTATCGCTAAGAAATTTTTCCTCTGGGTGGACGAGGTGGGGGGATTTCTCGTCTGCCCACAGCCGACGGTGACGTTGGGCCATCTCGATTCCAGCGAGGCTGATGTGACCATCTCCGGCGATCTTGAGGGTCGCCATCTCACTCTCATGAGGGAAGACGATCTGTACGTCCTGGAGGCCCATGGCCCGGTGTGCGTTAACGGCCGGCCGGTTCAGCGGACGATACTCCCTGAACGGTGCGTACTTGACCTGGGAAACTGCATCCAATTGCAATTCCTTCGCCCCCATCCGCTGAGCGCTTCGGCACGCATCGATTTCGTCAGTGGCCACCGGACCGTTCCCAGTACCGATGGCATCCTCCTGATGGCCAGAAACCTTATTCTGGGGCCGCAAAATACATCCCATGTGGTGTGTCGCCATTGGAAAGAGCCGCTCATGCTTTACTGGGCTGGCGACGCCCTGCGATGTCGAGGCTCGGGATTGCTCACGTTGGACGGAAAGGCGGTTCGTGGAGAAGTGACGCTCACACTCGGTTCCCATGTTGAGGGAGCCGGGTGGCGTTTTCATCTTGAGCCAGCATAACTCAACTGGATCCATCGAACAGTCCTAACGCTCCACAGAATGTCTCCCTTCAAAAAGCTTTTGCAACAAGCGTGGCTGGCGACGGAGCCATCCGCCCGGTGCTACAATGAGAAAGAGCCCAGGTCCTCGGGCTCTGAACGAAAGTGAGTACTGCCATGCCCGTGGTCGATCGTAATCCGCCGGATCCTCGCGATCCTCTTCAGGCTACCCAGGCTACCGCTCCTCGCGGAGGGCCGATCGCCGAGGAATCACGGTTCTTGTACGCGAGCGGCGATCGTCCCCTACCGGGCTTCACAATCAAGCGGGGCATTGGCCGGGGTGGTTTCGGCGAAGTTTACTACGCGGTCAGCGACGCCGGAAAAGAGGTCGCGCTCAAGCTCCTTTGCCGCCATCTCGACGTGGAACTTCGCGGAATCCAGCACTGCCTGAATTTGAAGCACCCCAATTTGCTCATGATTTACGATGTGCAGCGGGATCCGCGGGGCGACACGTGGGTCATCATGGAATACGTGCGGGGGAGTTCTCTTGAACAGGTTCTGAACAATCACCCGCAGGGACTGCCGCCCGATGAGGCTCTCGTGTGGTTTCACGGAATGGCTGCCGGAGTGGGCTATCTCCACAGCCACGGAATCGTCCATCGGGATCTCAAGCCAGGCAACCTCTTTCTGGAAGAAGGGGTCGTCAAGGTCGGGGACTATGGTCTGGCGAAATACATCTCCTGCAGTCGGCGGAGCGGGCAAACTCAGAGCGTCGGCACCGTGCACTACATGGCGCCGGAGGTCGGTCGGGGACGATACGGAAAGGAAATCGATATCTACGCGATGGGGATTATCCTCTATGAAATGCTCACCGGCCGAGTTCCTTTTGATGGCGAGAGTGCGGGCGAAATCCTGATCAAACATTTGACCGAAGCCCCCGATCTAGTGCGTATCCCGCAGCCATTTCGCCGGGCCGTTGCCCGGGCGCTGGAGAAGGATCCCGACCAGCGCTACCACAGCGTCTCGGAGATGCTCGCCGATCTGCCACCGCCACCAACCGCTGGGACTTTCTTGGGCCCGATCGCAACGGGACAGCAAAACGGTCACCCGAACCTTCCGACAAAGTCCTCACACGCTGAAATCGCATTTCCCGCGGGTTTGGCTACCGGAGACTTCCCTCCGGTGGCATCGGTGGGGGCACCCGAGAGGGAGCAGGAAAAGGGAAATTTTTCAAATGCTACCGCGGTCATCAGTGAAAAACTCGGCTGGGGGAGGAAACTGGTTGAGCTACTGTCTACACCTGCCGCGCTGACCGTGATAGCGATTTCGGCAGCCGTGTTGGTGTTTTTTGGTTTTTACGTACCTCACACGGCTCTGGCAGGTCTGCTCTGGACGGTTGGCATCCTCTTGGGGATGGTGTACCTCCAGGCTGTCAGACGGCGGCGGAGCGATCAAGGGTCGCCACAAGGTGTGACCAGGGCAGAACTCGTTCGTCCTGCGGGCGGGTATCCCCTGGCCCAGCCGGTGGCTGAACCGGTTCACCACGAACCGATCCCGGTAGCCACACCTGTAGTGCCACCCACCCGTGAAGAAGCTTTCCGGATGGAGTGGCGTCAGATGCCGCTTCGGGCACACGTGGCGGAACTGCTCGGCTCGATGCTGGCCGCGGTCCTGGTGGCAGCGGTGGTGGCGTTGGTGGGGTATCTGGTTCTCAGCTTTCGGGGGAATCTCCCCTCTCTGCTTCAAGCCGCCTGGCTGTACTTTATGACAACGTTCGGCACCTGGATCATTCTCATCCTGGCGAAAGTGTGGCAGGGGCGGGAAGGGGATGTCATCACGCGACGCTTTGTGATGATGATTGCCGGATTCCTACTCGGAGCGGTGGGCTTCTTCCTGGCGCAATATTTGAAGGTGGATCTGCCGTTCGATCCTCGTTGGCCGAACATCCCCGACTGGCAGCTACCCGCGGCTTTCTACCGCGACGGTCAACCGATGCTGCCGGCGATGGTGGCCGGTTTTGGCACTCTCTTTCTGTTCGTCCGCTGGTGGCGACTCGCTGACCCGCTGCGTCCCAGGCGCTTCGGATTCTGGGGGGTTTTCGGGCCCGGGGTGGCAGCATTCCTGGCCAGCACTCTGTGGGTGTTCCCGGCGCAGTGGTTGGTGATTCCGGCCATGGGCATGGGCATCACACTGCAACTTGCCGCCCGGTGGTTCGTGAGAAGTCGTTTCGCTGGCGTGCCATCACCCCATCGAACCGGGAGATGAACCCGTGATGGCTTACTTCTTATTCATCGTCGCGATAGTTTTGACAGGACCGACTGCAGGACTGACCGTCCTGGCGGCGGAGAATCAGAGCCATTCCACCAAGGCAACTGACGATCGGGGCGGTTCCGAACCCGCCGTCGCCGGCTCCCATAGTACTTTTGAAAAGGCGAGTTCTGATTCTGCGCGGGATATGTCTGCCACAACGGATGCTGCACCGCCGCGAGCTTCACGCTCCCGCCCTGCCTGGGTGGACCAAGGGGCCGAGCGTGTGGGCAGCGAATATCGTCTTCCCGTGGCGATTGGCCCCTATGCATCCCCTCTGGAATGCGAAGCCCGACTTCCGGCCGCGGTGGAGGCTGCCATCGACGACTATGTGGAACTCATCCTCGGACCGGAGGCACGGGGACGCGTCAAAGTTCCCTGGTCATTTGTCGCGACAAATCTGCTCCGCGAGAGGTACATGGAGTCGCGTCTTTTCCAGCTCACCTCCACGCAGCAGCGTGAAATGCATACGCTCCATGTGTTGCTCACGTTTGACCACAATGCGAACCAGTACCTCAGGCAGATTTGGCGATTCACCCAGGGCACCATGAATCTGGTTCGCTTCGGCGCCTTTTTTGGAATCGCCGTGTGGACCCTCGCCGTTGTCTGGGGCTATCTGCGGCTGGACCTCACCTTTGGCGGCCGTTACCGCTTGCCGCTGGGAGCGGCGGCCGGCCTCCTGCTCGTTTTGCCGTGGATTATCCTGGCGATTCTTCCGCTTCGCTGACGGCGTCGTTTTTCGTTCTCCCCGGTGGCACCTCAGCGGGCGTTCAGCCCTTTTTCGATGCCGCCTTTTGCTCGGGCTTCCCCCGAATGGTGTCGTCGTCCTTGTAGAACGTCTTCAGCCGTGTTAGTTCGGCCTTGAGTTCGCGCACCACATCCGCGTACTGCGGATCGCCGTAGACATTGTGGAGTTCGTGCGGATCCTTTTGGAGATCGTACAGTTCCCATTCGTCGATCTCGTAGAAGTAGATGAGCTTGTACCGCTCCGTCCGCACACCGTAGTGTTTATGGACCATGTGGGGACCGGGATACTCATAGTAACGGTAATAGATCGACGTTCGCCAGTCTGGCGGGTCTTTGCCTTCGAGAAGTGGCTTCAGGCTGCGCCCCTGCATATCTTCGGGAATCGGAACCCCCGCCACATCGAGGAATGTCTCGGGGAAGTCCAGGTTGAGGACCATCTTTTCGCAAACGCTTCCCGGGGGAGTATGCCCGGGCCAGCGGACCAGAAGCGGCGTCCGCAGCGATTCTTCGTACATGAAGCGCTTGTCAAACCAGCCGTGTTCGCCGAGGTAGAAACCCTGGTCGGACGTATAAATGACGATCGTATTCTCCGCAAGGCCTGATTGATCGAGGTAATCCAGCACTCTGCCCACGTTGCGGTCCACCCCCGCCACACAACGGAGGTAGTCTTTCAAATACCGCTGATATTTCCAGCGGACGAGGTCTTCACCTTGGAGATTCGCCTGCTTGAAGGCCTCATTTTCCGCTTCATACGCCTTGTAGAAGCGTTCCGCCTGTTCCGGCGTGAATTTTTCCATTTGCGGCACAAGTTTCAGGTCGTGCGGGGTCAAATGCCGGGCGATGGTCATCTCCTGTTCATGCGCCGCCCGACCTCGCGTGGCGTAGTCGTCAAAGAGGGTTGGTGGCTCGGGGATTGTGACATCTTTGTAGAGGTCCAGTTCCTGTGGACCGGGGCACCAGTTCCGGTGCGGCGCCTTGTGATGATACATGAGGAAGAAGGGCCGGTTGGGATCTCGTTTGTTTTTCAAAAAGTCCAGGACCAGGTCAGTGATAATGTCCGTGGTGTAGCCTTCATGAACCACCCGGCCCTGCGGAGTCTTCATCGGCGGGTTGTAGTACGGTCCCTGTCCGAACAGGATCTCCCAGTGATCAAAACCGGTCGGATCGCTGCCCAGGTGCCATTTGCCGATGACCGCCGTCTGGTAGCCGGCCTTCTGGAGCAGTTTGGCCACTGTCTGCTGCGTCCCGTCGAAAAGACCATCATTCGTGGGATATCCATTGAGATGGCTGTATTTGCCGGTGAGAATCACCGCTCGGGAAGGTCCACAGATGGAGTTCGTCACAAAACAGTTCCGAAACAGCATTCCCTCTTTCGCAAGCCGATCCAGATTCGGCGTCTGATTGATGCCATAGCCGTAGCAACTCAACGCCTGGTAGGCATGGTCATCTGCCATGATAAAGAGAATGTTGGGACGCTGCGTCTTTGTCTTTTGGGCGGATTCCTCTGCGAGTACCGACCTGGAAAGCCAGCCCAGCGTCGCACTGACGATCCCAATGGCACAGAGAATACGAGGCACGCGCATAACGACCTCCCCACAACATGTCTCTAAAACCAAACACCACCAAACCATCCGCGGTCACAGCCAAACCACTTTGCGATTAGTGTGACCAGGTGTGCTCCAATTGTCAACAAAGCACGGCGCGTTGTTATGAACCCGTCGCTCCACCCACGGCCAACTCTAGCCCGTGTGGGCAATTCATGAATTGCCCGTACTGAAATGAAGTTCGTCCGTGCGAGGCGTTTTGGCGGGGCGATTCGTGAATCGCCCCTACCGGGAACTGACCGGTTGCTCGCGATTGGCGTGCTGGCTATGTCTTGGCGGTGGACTGCCCGATGGCCAGACTACAGAATATGCTCGCGATTCCAGCACGGCCATTTCCATGCCCCGAGATCGGCTCTGGAAGCTTCTCACAGCCAGTTGGGGGCAACCGCTTTCCCGCTCCCGCCATCCCACGAAGTGTGGTACCATTAATGCTTTGCAAAGAAGTCAAGAATTTTTTGGGAAGATGCTGCCCCCTGGCTGGGCCATTCGGGTGCGTCAAACAGCACCGGGGAAAACTCGCACGAGTCACGGTCGGACATGGCGATGCTGGCTCAAAAAGAGTGCCCGGGGTTCACCTGGACAGATCGGTGTCGCCATTTGGGCCGGCAGCCGCTAACCGGCGGCAGCTACGAACGTGAAGGCAAAGGAGTTGGAGAATTTCCATGGCGATTGATAAATTCGCAATGTGTCCCGGCGGGACGGGGAAGAAAGTCAAGTTCTGCGCGGGTAACTGTTTGCCGCAATTGGAACGCCTGGAGAAATTGATCACGGCGGATCAGAGCCGGGCGGCACGCCAGCAGGTGACCACCTGGTTGGAACGCGATCCCAATCGGGCATGCCTGTGGGCATACAAGTGCCTCTTGGATAGAGCAGCAGGCTGTGTGGAGGACCACGCAAAATCGGCGGCGGAGTTCGTCCGTCTGTTCCCTGACAGCCCCATTGCCCTGGCGGAACTGGCCATCGCTCAAATCCTGGAAAACCGTTTTCAAGAGGCCAGCGAAAGCCTTGCACGCTGTGTGGAGCAGTGCGAGGCGCAGGGATACTTTTATTACCGAGTCGTGGCGGCCATGACCACCGTGGCGGAGTGGCTTGCCGAGCAGGGACACATCCCCGCGGCCATTGCGTATCTCTGGATCGCTTCTCATCGTTACGATCCACAGAATCACACCGAGACAGATGAAATCCTGCAGCAGTTGTACGACCGCAAGGATGTGCCCCTCGAACTGCGTCAAATGCCCACGACGGGCCTGTTCAAGGACGAGCTTCGGGACCTCGATTCTCGCGTTTACCAACACGTGGTGCGGTTTCGCTTCGCCCTCGCAGAACAGGAGGTCCAGCGTTACCTGGAAACCAATTCTGAAGAACCGCAGGCCTGGTTCTGTCTGGGAAACCTCCGGCTCTGGCAGATCAATTATCCGGGGGCAGCCGAAGCCTACTTGCGGTGCGCGCAACTGGATCAAACAGGGCCCCTGGGGATGGTGGCTCTGTTACGTGCGACCATACTCAAAAAGAACGGCTTCGGCGATACAGAGAATCTCTATTTGCTCCGGTATGAAGTTTCGGATCCCGAGCGGACGAAAGAAGCCCTTTTCTCCGATCCGCATCTGGACCACGTTCCCCCCGATCAACTCCCCTTGAATAATGACCTGGGGCCCGTGCAGTCGCAATTCCTGTTGTTGCGGTATCCCCGTTCCGATGGTTTTGAACAGCTTCTGAGAGATCTGGACGAACCGCGACCCCCGCTCGTTTCTTACGTCTTATATTCGCGAAGCCGTGACGATGAACCAGCACAAATCGTACTGACCGGTGTTTCGGAATCTGATCGTTCCTGGGTCGAAACACGCGCTCGGCAGTGGTGCGGCGACGAGGAACTCAAAGTTCTTGAAGAATCGGTTTTCACCACTGACTCGCGAATTCTCAGGATGCTCCGCGACGTCTCTTCTGTCAGTTCACGCTTTGTAGACGGGAAGTGGAGGGACGTGGAATCCCGACTTGTGGAGAGCATCCCCAAATGGCGATGGCCGGTTCTTGAACCGCTGACCCTGGAAGAAGCGGCGCGCGACCCACAGAAGAAACAATGGGCGCGAATACTGCTGGCCCATATTTTGCAAGAGATTCCTGACCGACACATAGCCCGAGTCCTCCACGAGGTGTGGCAAAAGCTTCATCTGGACTTTGACCAGGAGGAACTGGCGAGGTTCATCGACAAAACGGCGGACCCGCTGCTCATTCATTTCATCGACCCCGCGCGGCTTTCTGACGAGCAACTATCGGCAGTGTGCAAGCTTCTATTTCTGTATCAGCAGGGCCCGCTTTTGGAGCGGTTCCGCCCTGAAGTTCTGCAACGCCGAGATCGCCTGGATCCCGAGCTCGTCTATTTCGTTTATGAAGTACACGCGGCGGTCTTCGTCCGCACCAGACAGCAGGAATGGCTCACCATCCATCCTGAACTTGAGGAGATGATCACGTATTGCGAACAGCACAATCTATCGCACGGTCGACTGCACGAGCTGGACCTTGTAGGGTTGGTCGGCATTCTCGCCTCGAAGAGCACTTCGACGGAGATCAAAAAGCAAGCCCTTCCATTTTTCGAAAAACTCCTCGAACACCTGGTCCGTCACCATGTCAACGATCCCGAGATCGGACCAATGGTGAGAGACTACTGGCACAAACTGACGCAAATGGCACTAGCGTTTAAAGCCTCCTTAACAGGAGGACGGAGCCTCGATGAACTTACACAGCCGCAAATCTGGACGCCAGACGCGGAACCTGGACCGGAATCCCGCCTAGCCCAACCGGAACCCAAGAAAATTTGGGTGCCGGGGATGGACTAAAATTGATTGGGCAAGCATCAATTTCCTGCGGGAACGGCTTGAGAAACAGTTTGATGAAGGAGGAGCGTTGCCCGGCATGGTGTACTGTCGCGGTGTGCGAGGCGCAACAACTGCCGATGCCAATACTCCCGAAGCCATCCTAGAAGCAACCCGACAGTTGCTGGCCCTGATGATCCGTCAAAACGGGATCAAACCGGAAGACATCGCCAGCGCGATTTTCACCACCACACCTGATTTGAATGCGGAGTTTCCTGCCCTGGCTGCCCGTCAGTTGGGATGGATGAACGTGGCCATGCTCTGTGGCCACGAGCTGGATGTCCCCGGGGCCCTGCCGCGGTGTATCCGGGTCCTCATTCACTGGAACACCACAAAAAAAGCCGAGGAAATCGTCCATGTGTACATCAAGGGGGCCGAGAAACTTCGGCCGGACCTATCCTCCCTCCCCCCCGTAGACTGGGAGGAACTCGAACGATGGATTCAGGCCCATCTGAATCGGGAAGCAAAACCGAGCGGTCGGGCAGACCCGGCTTCCAGCTCCGTGACCGGGAAACTGTCCCTGGCGGTTGGGGAGCACCCCGATGGTGCATCCCCGCAGGCAAGTTCCTCACCTTCCGAGCCGCGCGGGAAGTGAGACGGCACTCCGTCATAGACCTCTCCCATGGTTCAGGAATGTTCGCCCGATCGCGGCCCTAGGGTCACCGCCCCCTGGCCCTGGTGATCTTTCACCATCACAGGGCAGGATTTCACCCGGCCTGCCTTTGAGCCATAATGGGCTGTAAAAGCGAACCCGCCGGGGCAGTCTGGAGTATAGCAAACAAGAGAGTTGCGTTGATCAAGTTATTAGAAAACCCGTGAATCTTCACATATAAACGTGACCACCATGGCGGAAACGGCATATCCCCTTCCTCAAGCACTGTTACGTCTTTTGAAAGAGGACCCCCGATACAAACTCGACGCTTATCTCTTTGTCTTTCAGGCCCTGGACTATGCCCGCAAATTGGGCATGGGCCGCGAAGCTCCCAGTGAGCCTCTTCCTGAAGACGTCCGTCAGGAGGCCCAACGACTCGGGCTGGAAGCTTCACCGGAAGAAGAGGAGGAGGCGCGACATGTCTCCGGACAGGAACTCTGCGAGGCTGCCCGCCTCTACGCCACGGAGCAATACGGCTATCTGGCCAAAACAGTCCTTAACAGCTGGGGCATCTACTCCACCAGCGATTTCGGGGAGATTGTGTACAACCTCATCCGCGTTGGACTCATGCGAAAGACGCGAGAGGACCGACGCGAGGATTTCGATAACGTTTACGATTTTGAGGAAGTATTCTGCCGTAATTATCAGTTTGCCCGACCTAACAGAACACGTCCCGTTGAATGAACCCCTCAGCAAAAGCACCACGCAAGGCGACCGGATCTCAGCCTCCCGTACAAACACCGGGCAAAGCCGAGCGGGGAACACAAGGCGATCCCGCCGGGCGGAAGCCAACTCTCTGGGAGCGGGTTCGCCTTGCCCTGATGAGCGTCGTTCTTTTTCTCTGGATCGCAGCGCTCGTCGCGCTCGCCATCCTCACGTCGTAGAGAATCGCGGTGACTTCAGGAGCCGAGCTTTTGCACCACGTAGGGGTGGGGGCGTTTGCGGACCACCGTTGCAGAGATGATTTTGTCTGGTTCCGGGGGATTTGGTGCCTGCGGATCGCGCGGCTGAAGCTTTTCCACCACATCCATCCCGGAAATGACACGGCCAAAAACCGTGTGCTTGCCATTGAGATGGCTCGTCGGCATATAGGTGATGAAAAACTGTGAGCCGTTGGTGTTTGGTCCCGCATTGGCCATACTCAGGCTCCCACGAAAGTGCAGTCGTGCATTGGGTGCGTTGCACTCATCGGCAATCTTATAACCGGGGCCGCCGGTCCCATCGCCCTTGGGGCAACCAGCCTGGGCCATAAACCCAGGGATGACGCGATGGAATGTCAATCCATTGTAGAACCCCTGCTCCACCAGGGTGATGAAGTTCGCCACGGTGTTGGGGGCTTCATTCTCGAATAGTTCCAGAAGGATGTCGCCTTTGGTGGTCTTCAGTAGAACTCGGGGAAGGTCGTCGGCCTTAGCCTCGGCCTGCCGCTTCTGCTCCTCGATCGGCTTCTGCTTGGCGTAGAAATCAGCGGCCTCCCGCAGAGCAGTGACCTGATCGTCCTTGATGCCCAACTCTTCGATCTTCTTGAAATAGTTCGTCGCCTTTTCGAAATCCTCCAAGGCAAACGCCGCTTTCCCGGCCGCCAGGTAGGCTACGGGTGATTTAACGTTGTTCTTTAGGAGCTTTTCCGAAAGGGCCAGAGCCTCCTGAAATTTACCAGAATCCCCATCGTCCAGTGCCACTTCCAGCAGAAGATCCACCAGGTCTCCCTCGGTTTGCGGATTTTCATCATACGCGGCTTCCGCCGCCGCAATCAGCCCTGGCAGCTTCTTTTGCGCTTCGTCCACCAGTTTTTCGTACTGCTGGCGGAGCTGGGACATTTCTGCCGGGTTTGCGTTGGGATACTTCATGCGGATTTCCCGAATTTGAGTCAACAGAGCCACCCATTCCGCGAGAGCCTTACGGAACGCCTCGGCCTTGGGGCCGGAGGGAATGGTCGCAGCGGAAGGTGGAGAAGCGGGTTCGGCCAGCGCTGTGAGGGCCTTCAGTCGATAGCCGACCGCAATAACCCCCGCGGCCAGCAAAATCGCAACGACAACAAATCCCAGACGTTTCATGAACTCATTCCTTTCTCTTGACACTGGACGGCAAGAAACTTACAGATCTGCCGTCAACGTATCACAGGTTGCCTCCTTTGAACAGGCCACCCATCTGAATAGATCACCCGTCTGGTTGTGTGGCACGAAAAATGGAAAGCTCCTAACCTGCCGAGTGATGAGCGACCTCGGCCTTTCCGGAGGCAAAGTCTCCATTTTCCGGAAAAAAGGAGCGCGGTTCGCCCGTTGCACTGGCGTCCTCAAACAAGAAAGCTGACGATACCTTCCCAACGAGAGGATCGACTGGACCGGTGACGTGGGCCGCTCACGGCCTGGGAGGACCGATGCCTGTTTTGAAGCGGGCATTAGCTTCGGCCCGAACAGCGGCACCCGCCGCCTCGCGGGCAGCATGTCGAGCTAGGATCCCCGCTCGCGCATCCACGGCGAAATCGGCTGCCCGACCTCGTTTGATCGCCCGATCGAACTCGCGAAACACCTCGACCACTTCGGCTCTAATCGCCTTTTCCAGATCTTCTATTTTTCCCAGTTCATCGGCTACGAGGGCTGCGTATTGTCGCACCCGGGCTTGCTCCTCCGCCTCGGTGATCGCCGCCACCAGTCTCACCGTGGGTTTTTCTCCGTTCCAGGTCACATAACAACTCTCCACCACGGTGTTGGCCCTCCACGTTTCTACGTATCGAGGCCAGTACGGTGGATCGGAATCAAAAACACACACCAGGCCCTGCCGGCGACCGCGGACAAATTCCACGAGAAAGCTCGGTTGACCTTGGTCGTCGAGCACGACAAACGGTCCTTCCCGGGAACCCTGCCGGTAGTTTGCGATGACGTAGGGGTTTCCTTGGTGGAACAGCACGAGTGGGCCTTCCAGCAGTCCCTGGTAGAATCCCGCCGCAAATTGCATCCGGTCATTGTCGTCGTAACATACGTAAAACCCGATTCGGGTCTTCACCTGCAGGTTGATTTTGAAATCCCCTTTGCGGTACACGATGACAGCGGCCTTCAGAATGATCTCCTGCCAGTTGCCCGGAGGCCGAATCTTTCCCGCCTGGAACACAGCTCCGGAAGGGAGCACCACATCCGGACACGAGTAGATCTCGAACGGGTAACCGGGAAGACTGATCAGGTCCGCATTCCCTCCTGGTTGCATGGGCGCAAATCCCGGTGGTAGTCCCGGTTGCGCAGGCGCGACACCGGCCGGTCCGGCGAGTGCAGGTTGGGGTGCCTTCTGCCTGGGCAGCGGAAGCATAACCACTTGCGGCCTCATCATGCGGGTTTTTATTTCGGGCGAAGCCAGCGCAAAATTGAGATTCTGGGCCAACCTCGCGTTGAATCCAGCCGTGTTCATGCCCACCACGCGTCCTTGCTCATCGACGAGCGGACCACCACTGTTGCCCGGTGAAATCGGTGCTGTCGTTTGGATCCAATTCGCGGCCTTCTTCTGCACGGGTTCATCAAAGCTACCGTCCGCCACCACCTGGCGAATTTCTTCCGTAGTCCGCACCGCACTCACGATCCCCTCGCTCAAACTCCCCTCAAGTCCCCGCGGGGCACCGTAGGCGAACACCCGTTCGCCGACTTCCGGCAGATCTTCCCGGAGTTCCAGCGCGTCAGGCAAGCCGACCCCCCTGAATATCCAGAATGGCGAGATCATATTCGGGCAAAAGTTGGCCCATGGTCACGGGAATTTCCTGGCCCGTTGAAAGTTTCACGCGTATGTTCCAGTTATCCAGAACGACGTGGGCGTTTGTGACGACGTACTTTTTCCCCAGCGGCGTTTGTACGAAAAATCCACTTCCCAAACCGGATTCTCCCTCCACGACCACCGTCGCCGCCTGGACCTTCTTCAACCACGGGAGCTTGCCAGCCTGGGCCGGAACCACCTGTTCACCGCCGTCCGGCTTCACCGGAAAGGCATCACCGACACCTCGCTGCCCGGGTTGGCCAACGGGATTTTGCTGAGCAGGCTCCGGCCTCTGCGGACCGACATTCTGCGGCATGGGAATTCGGTCGGGGACTCCTTGATCTTCTGCTGCCTGTCGAGGCCCCACAGGCCCTTGGGGAGCAGGGCGATCCAGCTTTTCTTTCGCAGGTTGTGCTGCCCCCTGATGTGGAAGCCGCGCACGCTGGGCGACTTCGCCTCGCTCCTTGCGGGGACTGAGCGCCATCCAAATGATCAGCCCCACTGCGCACAGCAGAGCCGTCCCCAGGCCGATCAAAATCGCCAGCGATTCTTGCGACAGCCGGTTCTTCTTTCTGAGGGATCGGTAGGATGGTGCCCCCTGCGGCCAGGAGATCTGCCCATTTGCTGGAAACGCCCCACCGCCGCTCCCGGCCAACATCGGGCCGAATTTTTCTCGCAAGGCCGCATCATAAGCCTGCTTGCGCACAGGATCGATGAGGGTTAATCGGGCCTGAACAATTTGGTTGATAAGTTGTTCGGCATAGCTTGCGTGGGGCCCGGTCGTTTTCGTCCTCAAAAACGCCAACCGTTGATCCACAGCAGCCTCAATGACCTGCGGATCGCTTTCAAACGGCCGGAGTCCCAGCAACCGGTAATAGCTAATGGGACGTTCGTGAGGCGGAATTCCCAGCCATACGTGATAGGGATCGAAGCCACCACGCGGCGATGTCATCCGCACACCCCCTTTCCGAGAATGCCTTCCCACTCCGAAGTATCCCGGCACACCCGACGATACTACCACTTCAAGCCCTGTCTCTCAAGCCTGGCAAGTCCATTCTTCTATCCAGCCTGGACGGAACATGTCCAACCTGTGCGAAATTCTTAGTATTGGAGGCAGCGCCGGCCGGTTTGTGCCTGCTGACACGTTCCGGCGTTGGGAGCCTTTCAGTTTTGAAAAGGACGCAGAGGTCAAGACGGCGTTATTGCTTGTTGATGCGGAGGGCTAACACTACAGTGCAAGGTTAAGGCTACTCGCAGCGGATTAGACCTTTGACGTTGACGCCAATTTCGTTTAGGTTGCGACGTGTTCGTTGGCAGTGGCTTTTGCGCGCCGCGGCTTTGCGTTACTGGATGCATTGCTTCCGCCCGGCGGTCTTCTCGCAGCTTTTGGGCAGCAGATCGGACAACTAGCCGTCCACATACACTGCAAGGCACGCCCGGGTATCCTGGGCAAAGCAAATTATCGATTTGTTTCAATTACTGCCGAAAGTGCGGCCGCAACCAGCAAGTCTGATCCGCATCCATGAGCGGGCCTCCTTGAGAGCGTCAATGGACCATAGTTTCCCACATTCGCCGATTTACGCAAGATCATTCTTGCGCTGTAGTATTAGTGGCAACCGGTTATCCGTCCGCCAATTGGCAAAACATGCAGGTGGGCCACCTCCGCCAGCGTTACCTCTGGGGTTCAGCGGTGGATCAGATTCTGGCCGAGGAAAATGTTGACAACGGCAGTAACGAAACGGTACAGTGGACGCTGACGGATCACTTGAATACAGTCCGAGATATTGCCAAGTATAATTCGGGCAGCGACATGACCACCGTGGTCAACCACCTCATCTACGATGCCTTCGGCAGAGATACCGGGGAGAGTAATTTTTCTTGAATACGCGGTTTCGTGATCTTCGTCGGGTGGCCCTTTATTCGTGCTGGCACGTCTCGCGTCGTGCGGTCACGGATATTGACTCAGTTTTACAGCGAAGACGCCATTTAAAACGGCTTCTGAAGACATTTTCGCCCCGGTTTCAGGGTTACGTGGCCGGGCGCCAGGCAAACCGAAAGCTCACGTCGTCGGCTCCCTCCAAAGTCTTTCCACCTTCGTCTTTTTGATTGGGGCCCACCGAGTAGATGACGCAGTGGTCACTCCCCGTCACCACATGGAACGGCGTTCCGCTGTAAGGGTCCAGGACCACGTCTTTGGGTAAATTGAGTTTGTTCGGATCGAGCAGATGTTGATCGGATTCTGCCATTTCCTGGGCGGGAGTGTGGAGGATCGCCAAAGCGACAAGGCACTCACGGCGACGCGTCTCGACGGCGAAGGCCTCGTTGACGCAGCGACGCACGGTGGGAATGACCATCTTAACCGCATCGGCCTCGGCAGGCAGACCGCTGGCCTCAAGTGCAGAGGTGACCGCAGAATAACTCGCCTGCTCAACGTCTCTCACAAGCCGCTCGAATAAATCCAGATAACCGAGGTAAACCTGGTTCCAGCGAAACCGCGTCCACAGAGAATTGCGACCCGGATATCGAGCCAGAAGGCTCAAGCCCAAGGCCCGATCGACCACCAAGGCCCTGGCGCACGCTTCAAGGGGGCGCGTGTCCAAAAGGGACTGGCGGAGAACGGCCATTTCTTCGACCTCGTTGGGGTGGCCCAGGATGACCTCGCAGAGGTCGATCGCGTCGGCGTCGGCCCGCAGGGCGGAATTGCAGGGCATGCTCCCCGGATACGTGCCGATCCACTGGCCCAGTTTCTGTAAATACTGTGCAGCCCGAAGAACCTCGCGAGTGTTTCCTAATTCCCCATTGAACAGCCCCCAGTAGCGGAGCATCCGCGCAACAACATCCGCGTCCTGAACAACACGGACGGACCACCTGAGGTGCTCTTCCGGGGTCGGTTCACCCGCCGGAGGAACCGGTGGAGGCGGATTTTGCAGGAACTGCTCGACAAGCTCGAGAAACGTGCCATGTTTCTGGAAAGCCTCCGCGACACGCTCTCGTCCTGCCTCGGTGAGATGGCCGTTTTCATCCATGAGGGCGGGTGCGTAGGAGTTTTCCACGATCTTGCGAATCTCATTCGCGTGAGTTACGACCTCGGCAAACCGCGTGTCCTGGGGTTTTTCGCCGCCAGCGTCCGTGAATCGCCATAGTTCTTCCACCGAGGTTGGTTCGCCCGCATGGCGCAGAGCTAGCAGCTTCGATTCGATCCGTTTGTCGCCCAACGCGATGAGCCAGACGTAACCCCCGGCGGCAATCAGCAAAAAGGCGATGATGAGGCCCACCACAAGGGCCACACGCGTTGCACGTTGCATCGTTTCCCAATCCTTCTGATTGCGGATTCCAAACAAAGGAACAGACACGCGAACAGCTAACAGTATATTTTTGAACTGCCAAATGCAACGCCGGGGATCCCGCCCACAGGAGGTCGGCCGTCAAACATCAGTGCGGAGTCTGCTTCTTGCCCAATTCGTCCAATCCGTAGCGACGGATCTTGCGTTCCAGGGTGGAACGCTCGATGCCGAGGATCTGGGCCGTTCGGCTTTTGTTCCAATTTGTGTGTCGCAGGGTAGCGAGAATGTGCGCCCGTTCGAGCTCCTCCAGTGAACAGGGGCGATAACCGCGTTCCTGAATGAGGGCCTCGGCCGTGTCACCGGTGGTCGGCAAGGTGGAAAGCAGCAGGTCATCCACATCGATATAATCCCCGCGACAGAGGACCACCGCTCGCTCAATGACGTTTTTAAGCTCCCTTACATTCCCTGGCCAGCGATACGAGGTGAGCCGTTCCATGGCCTGAGTGGTGAAGCCTTTAATCTTGCGGCCGGTCTCTTCGCGGAACTTGTTGAGGAAGTAATAAGCCAGTTCAGGGATATCTTCGATCCGTTTCCTCAGCGGTGGCACAACGATTTCCAAGACCCGCAGCCGGAAGAACAAGTCTCTGCGAAACCGTCCCGCAGCCACTTCCTGCTCCAGGTCGCGGTTCGTGGCGGCAATGACCCGGACGTCCACCTTGATGGGCTTGCTTCCGCCCACCCTTTCAAACGGATGCCCCTCCAACACTCGCAGAAACTTGGCCTGGATGCTGGGGCTCATCTCGCCGATTTCGTCGAGCATGAGCGTCCCCTGGTGGGCCAGCTCGAACTTCCCAATTTTGCGTTCATAGGCGCCTGTGAAGGCCCCTTTCTCGTGTCCAAAGAGCTCGCTGGCCAGAAGTTCCTCAGACAGGGCAGCGCAGTTGATGCAGACGAACGGTCCACTGCGTCGCGGGCTGGAATAGTGGACGGCCCGGGCCACGAGTTCCTTTCCCACCCCACTTTCCCCCCGGATAAGAACCGTAGCTTTACTGGCCGCCGCGCGAGCGATTTCCTCGTTGATTTTCCTAATCACTTCACTTCGCCCGATCAACTCGCTGTGGACACCCAGCCGCTCGCGAAGCTGCACGTTCTCCGTCTTGACCTGAGTGAGATTCTCCGCCAATTCCTCCTGCCGGTTGAGGTTCGCGAGAGCCACGGCGAGGGTGTCCGCCGCTGCCAGCGTGAACTCGAGATCCTCGGGAGAAGGACCACGGCTCGTATCGGTGGAGTAAAGATGGATCACGCCAAGAGCCCGCTTTCCCTGCCGCACCGGGGCACAGATGACGCTCGTGGCGTGGATTTCCCCGCGACTATCCCGGCTGCCGATGGCGCTATCGTCGAGGACGTTGCGGGCCAAAACTGCCTCTCCCTCCCGGAGCACCGTGCTTGCCAGGAAATTGGAAACCCTGTGGTAGGGCCATTGCGATGTTGTCTTGGAAGCGACCACGTGGAGGTCGCTGCCGGTGGGATTCCCCACGAAATCGCGAGGGACCAATAACACGGCGCCCCCGTCCACGGCCGTCATTTCAAACAAGGCTTCCAGAGTGAGTTCTGCCATCCGCACGGCGGTGGGTGCCTTGCCCAGCTCGAACGCGAGGCGGCACAACCGCGCGGCAGCTCGGCCGGCTTCTTCGAGGCTCAGTTCCTCGCGATTCTCCGATTCGAGAAGCCGGGTACGATTTCGCCGATGGGTGATGGTGGTGGGCTCGTATTCGCCGAGAACCTCCTCGTCGCTTTCGGACGGGGCTTTCTCGGACGCCTGGGGAGTATCGAGAACCGGCTCCCGTCCCGGTATGGTGCCCGTTTCCGGGAAAGCGTCGCTGAGATGTTTGACGAAAACGAGCTGAGACCGCCCGATGCGGATGACATCGCCAGACTGCAAGGGCCAATCCGTCTTGATGAGCTGGTTGCCGACAACCGTGCCGTTCCGACTCTCCAGATCGCGGATGACCCACCGGCCCTCGGACATGAAGACTTCCGCGTGGCTGCGGCTGCAGCGTTCGTCTTTGATGACGATCTGGTTTGTCGGCGCCCGACCGATCGTGATCACCTGGCCCGGGACGAGACGAAACACGTCCGTCCACTTCGAGCCCTCACGGATGACGAGGTAGGCAACGTCCGACAATGGTCAACCCTCGCTCTCGTTGGTGCAGACCGAAAACCGCGTCCGAAAACCGCCTTACATTCTATTTTCATTCTAATGGTTTTCCTCGCGATTCGGAGCGCATTACCAGGAGCGGTTCTGAAGCGGAGAAACGCGTCTTTGCCGGAATGCTGGGGTTCCTGGTGGCAACGCCGCGTTTCCCTGAGACGAACCACGGACCGGGATCCGTCCTTTGCCAGGGGGTGACGGAATAGAGTGTTGGCTCCCGCGGCTTCCCGGCAGATTCGCTAATTCCTGCGACGCCGGTGCAGCCGTGAACTGAGCCACAGCCTGAAAACGGGGAACTTTCAGGCAAAAATTGTCAACCAAAAAGGGGATGCAAAAGAAAGTTGAAAACCCCGCGGCAGCCAATTAGCCTAAAATTGTAGTGGCTCAGTATGGGTAATTCACGGTGAAAGTAATTTCTCCAGGAAAGCGTCCTTGGGAACCGGGAAAATCGGCAGAGAGTACCCTTCTGCTCAAATTGCTGTCGAAATTGCTGCTGTCATTGTGACGAAAAGTTTACTTTACCGCGTGGTTTGGGAGATTTTCGTATGATTCGCGTGCGGGGAATCGGTCGTCGGGTGGGCTTGCTTGCCGCTTTAGCAGCCTTGCTAGCCGTGGGCACCTGGTTGGGCCAGGCTCAGGCACAAACCAACAATACAGGGGGAGCCGTGCTGGCAACCCGAGCGGTTGGAGGAGTCATTATCGACCAGTCCGGCGTGATTCGCTCGGCGTCACGGCAGGATCTCCAGGAATTGGCCAAAACCTGGCAGCAGTTCCATCGCGATCTCCCTGAGGAGTTGCGGCGGCCGTCGGCCAGCCGGGCGATCTCCCTTAAATCGCTGGACGCTGAGCTCGCCCGTTCCATGCGGGAGGGTACACCCCTTCCGGAAGAGGTTTGCTTCCTCGGCGGCCTGACACGGATCGATTACGTGCTCGTTTATCCCGATAAGCAGGACATCATCATCGTGGGTCCTGCCGAGCCGTGGCGGCTCCACGAAAAAGGCTATCCGGTGGGAACACAGACCGGCAAGCCGATCATGTTACTGGATGACCTAGTAGTGGCCTTGCGGGCGGCATTTCAGCCGCAGCGAACGGTCATCAGCTGCTCCATCGATCCCACGGCCGAGGGCATTCAACGCCTCAACGCCTTCGTTCGCGCACGCCGGGGAAATGTGGATCCGGTGGCATTTGCCCGAGCTCTCGAAGAGACCATCGGCCCGCAGGTTGTCACGCTCACAGGTGTCCCGGAATCCACCCATTTTGCCCGCGTCCTCGTGGCCGCCGACTTCCGCATGAAGCAGATCTCCATGGGTGCGGAGCCCGCGCCGGTGCCGGGGCTGCCGAGCTTCGTTTCGCTGGTGGCCAGTTCCGGCTTCCGGCCGAATAACATGATGCCCCGATGGTGGCTTGCACCGGACTATGAGCCGCTGGCCCGCGACGAAGCAGGTTTAACGTGGAAGTTCCAGAAGGCGGCCGTCAAAACAATGGCCGAGGCAGATCTCTACAACAGCCAGGGTGAACGTGTGAAGACCGAGGAAGCGGCTCCAATTTATCGCAAATGGGCCGAACTGATGACCACGCGGTATGAGGAGCTCTCCAAGGCTGATCCGGTGTTTGGGCAGGTTCGCAACTGCATGGACCTCGCCACCCTGGGTGCCCTCATTGCCCAGGAAAGACTGCTCGAGAAGGCTCAGCTTTCTCTGCCGGCCCTTCTGGGTGAAGACGTTGTGGCCACTGCGAAATTGACCCCCGCCCGTCATGTCTCGCCGACCGCGGTCTTCGCCAGGATTCGCGGCGGCACGATGTTCGTGACCGGCGGTGTGCAAATCAATGCCTGGGAAATCGTCTCCAAGCAGGTCAATCGGCCGGAGCTTGCTGCCGCGAGAGCGAGTCTGCCCGTGCCCAGCGGGAGTTGGTTCGCGAATTGAGGGCAACCAGTTCGGCGATATTTGAAGGCGAATACAGCTCCAGAAGGCGTGGTCCTAGTGCAGGCCACGCCTTTTAATTTTTGTCGAGAAAAAGCGACATTTTGCTTTTCAACTTACGCTGGGTTTGGACGCCGGCATACGGCGATCCAGCCGTTCGCGCGCATCCAGCCGAAAAACCATGGGAAAGGCAACGGCTCACGCCTTCCCACAGCGAGGGGAATGAGCTCCTCGATAACCAGCCCCGCACTCCGCAAATCTCGAACAAATTCACGGCGAGTAAAAGCGTGAACGAAAACGTTGGGGATGCCATGATACTCAAAAAATTTATCCCCAAACTCGGTGCGGCGGAGAATACGGGCTTCCACCCAGTGGGGAATCAACCAGTCGCGACCGCCGGGTGTCAGGGCATGAAACCAGACATTGTGGACATGGACGATGAATTTTCCGCCCGGTGTCAGAATCCGCGCCACGTGCCGCAGCACCTGGCGGCGTGCCTGCCGCCCTCTCACCATGCCCAGCGTGCTGAAGAGACAGAGACAGTAATCGGCGATCGAGTCTTTGAGACACCCCAGCTCCACAATATTTGCGTGAATTGCCCAAACATTACATCCTTCCTGTTTTGCTTTCTCGCGGAGGCGGACCAGCATTGGTCGGGATAGGTCGACTCCGATTCCGACAAATCCCCGCTTGACGAGAGGGATGATCGCCCGGCCGGTGCCACATCCCAGGTCCACCACCACGCCTGACCGGCGGCAATGCCGTGCAATGACCTGCTGGTCAAAAACGGTGAGGTCGTTTCCCGAGATGGTGTCGTCATACTCTTCAGCGATATGGGGGGCCTGCGCGTATTCCCATACGCCCTTGGGAACCCCGGCAGGCAATTGCCAACTGGGAAGCGAATTCATGACATGAGTTACTGTGGACACGTCGCGCTCCCGTTGTGTCGTCCCCCCTTTTCCTCTGCCGTCGGAAAGAAACCCGAACCTCGCCGAGACCTTCGGCAGGGGTGAAAGTCAGTTCGGTGGGACATGCCTGTCAGGTCCGCATTGTGACGTTGGACAATCCAAATCATGGACGGATCTTTCTCCACGCAGTTCAATTCCCGTAAAAAAGTAAGGACAATTCATGAGTTACCCCTACCGCACGCCATGCCCTTAAGCTCCGATAGATCCTTCCAAAAAGTGAGAATGGGCCAGGCGTCCGGTGGTTGTTAAGCTGGTGTTCCTATAATATAATCAAGCGTTTTAAGGGCTCCGAGGGACAATGGGTTGAGTTTACTGCCAAGTGGCGTTTCGTGTCAGGAAAGGAGAAAGCTGTGGCTGTCCGAGTTGGAATCAATGGGTTTGGCCGCATTGGTCGTCTGGTCGTCCGCCGCATGATGCAGAAGCCGGGTGTCTTCCAGGTGGTCGGCGTGAATGACATTACAGACGTGAAGACCCTGGCAATGCTCTTCAAGTACGACAGCGTGCACCGCACTTACCCGGGAACCGTCGAATATGACGATAAGCACATCATCATCGACGGCCAGAAAATCCCCGTGATGGCCGAGAAAGACCCCACGAAACTCCCATGGAAAGACCTCGGCGCCGATATCGTCGTGGAGAGCACGGGGGTCTTCACAAGCCGCGGCGGGGATGGAAAACCGGGCTACGCTTCCCACCTGGAGGCGGGCGCAAAGAAGGTTGTTCTCAGTGCTCCGGCCAAGGACAATCCCGACCTCACCTGTGTGTTGGGCGTTAACGATGATCAGCTCAGGCCCGAACACACGTGCATCTCCAACGCGAGCTGCACGACCAACTGCCTGGCACCGGTTGCCAAAGTCCTCCATGAGAAATTTGGCATTGTGCGGGGGCTGATGACGACCGTCCACGCCTACACCAATGACCAGCGGGTGCTCGATTTGCCCCACAAGGACCTCTATCGGGCGCGGGCGGCTGCCCTGAACATCATTCCCACTTCCACCGGTGCGGCCAAGGCAGTGGGATTGGTTATTCCCGAGCTGAAAGGTAAGCTCACGGGGATCGCCATGCGTGTTCCGGTCCCGACGGGCAGTGTTGTGGACCTTGTCGCGGAACTGAAGCGGCCCGTCGAAGCTGCCGAGGTCAATGCGGCGATCAAGGAGGCCGCTGAGGGTAAGCTCAAGGGGATTCTCCAGTACACCGAAGACCCCATTGTGTCCAGCGACATCATCGGCAACCCACACAGCTCCATCTTCGTCGGCCCGTGGACGCAGGTGATGGAAGGGTCGATGGTGAAGGTTGTCGCCTGGTACGACAACGAGTGGGGTTACAGCTGCCGGACTGCGGACCTCGTGGAACGCCTCGGCCAGATGCTCTGAGTCTTGATCAGTTCTAGCGGCCCTGGCTTCTGCCAGAACGGTCCAGGCTGAGTTGAGATTCTATCGTTGAATCACGTGGAGGACGGATCATTCGGTGGTCCGTCCTTATTTTATTGCTGACCCATCCCCGCTTTTTGTTATGGGCCTGTGAGAAGCCAAAGGTTCGGTCTGGTGTAGGGGCGATTCATGAATTGCCCGTGCCGTTAAACTGGAATTGAACTGAACGGACGAAAATCGGTTCGTGAATTGGATTCTCCAAGGTCCCAAGGTGGCCCCAACAGGCAAGTCTTCGAGCTGACTTTCACGGCCGCGGAAAGTCGCGCGAAGGTCCGGTGTCTTTACTGGACGCGGAAGAAAAGCGGGGATGACTTGGGTTTTTGTGATTGGCAAAAACTTGAGGAACTTTGCCAGTTTGGGCGACCTGGAGGCGAACCTTGCCCCACAGTCCCAAGTGCGGCTATGGGGGACCTTTCGGGACGACCTGGCTTATCTTCTCCCAATTAGTCTTCGAACTCGTTTTATCGCTCGGCGGCGGAAAGACCGGGCCAACGCTCGGCGCTGTGAATGAGGCGAAGTTGATTGGTCGCTACGAACACGTTCTCGTGCTGGAGCTTCACCGTGAAACCGAGTTCGGTTCCCATCTGCTCCAGATCCGCCTGGAGAAGCCGAATATCCCATTTGGTGGGGATCTCGATCTGGCCAATCAAAACGAACTCGTCGCCGGAGCGATCGCCGTAAAGATCGACTATGTTGATGTCTTTGCTTGCCAAGTACTGGCTGAACCGCCGGACAATTCCCGGCTGGTCCTTACCGAACGCCGTGATCACGAAACGATCGCAGGGGACCTTTTCGGAATAGTTTTCCACGGGAATGGCCCGCCGGGCGAGGACCTGGAGGTTCCAGGCACCACCGGCTTTCCGAACGTGTTCAGCGAGCGCATCTGGATCGATGGGGCGGGGCAGACTGATGATCATGATCAGGGTGAAATAGCCGCCCAGGACTGTTTGGCTGCACGCGTCGATATTGGCTCCCAGCTCCTCCACCGCGGCGCTCACGGTGGCCACAATGCCGGGATGATCGTCGGACATTACATCAAGCACGTAGGCGTGTTCATATCGGCTGATCATAGACGTGATTTTTCCCTCCCGTCATTCTGCTTGTGGGCAACACCCCTTTCCAACGGGCATCTGAACGGAAGACACTCACCCGAATTCTCCGAGGTGCCAGCGGTGAGACACGGCACGATGTGACGAGGAGTCGTCACGACCAATGCTGGCCTCGTTTTGAACTTACCTATCCCCAACGGGATCGCGGCAAAATGGCATCAGCGTTTATTGTAATCAGGGGATCGCTGCTGAAGGTAGATAACGGTTGGGTCCTTGGAGGGGCAGAGGGGCATGGTTATTAGCCCAGCAAATGCCAAATAGGCCATCCCCCATTGAGAAATGGCCGGGGCAAACAGGTCGCTCCGACAGTCGGAAGAGCATTTCTGTCGGGCCCGCCAGGGGTCTGTCTCGCTAACCTCGACCTGAACATCGACATCGAAATCCCCATTCTCACGATTGTCCTGGGTTGCCTGCTCTTGCTGGTGCAGATTCTTGAGCTGCCGCTTCCGGAAGTTCTCAGGCCAGAGGAGAAGAATCAATCGGAGTAACCTTCAGACTCTCTGGTTTTAATAGTGGGAAAACCCCACCACCGAATTGGCCATGGCGCTGTTGCTGGAATGGGCATTTCGCATTCAGTCGGCGTATGCCGGCCGAAGTTGAGCGAAAGAATCCGCCAATCGGGTCACCTGGTCTTTGAGATTTTCCGACTGCTGGAGTGCCGCTTGACTGTAGGCCTGATACGTGGTCGGTGGACTCTCGCCATACCGTTTGAGTGTGTTGACCGTCCGCATGAGGGACTCCAGAAGTTTCACGCGGTTCTGGTCCACATGCGGGCTCTGTTTCAATGCATTGAGACGTTGATCCAGGTTCTTGGTGCAGAAAGCGAGAATCTCTCTGGCTTCGCTGGCATCGAGGGCCGATCGGATTTTGCGGGCTTGGTCCTCGGGCATCAGTTCAACCAATTTGACCTTGCCGGCAGCCAACCTTGGGACCCCCCGCATCCGCACAACTTGCTCTTGGGCACGCACTTCATCCGGAACATTTGCAGCGAACTTGAGGAGATACAGGACACCCGCCACGGCCAGGTTCTCAAATATAGCCCGTTCCGCGTGGAGGTCAGCGGCTCGACCAGTAGGCTGCTGCAATTCTTTCTCGGCCTCTTCGATGGCTTTGACAAGAGCATTCCGCGGAATGGAAAACGCCATGCCTCGCCGAATCACTCCGGGCATGATTTTCGCAAAGCTCTGGTCCAGATTGCGAAGGGCCTGCCCCAGCTCGCGCTCGCCCTCCTCCGTGGCCTTCATGGCAATGACACCCACGACCTCACCCTGCCAGTTGAACAGCGGTGCCCCACTGCTTCCAGGATTGACGTTGGCGGTAATCTGGTAGAAATCGTAACCCTTCTTATGGACACGGGCTGCAACCTGACCCGCTACCATGGCATTACGCAAGATCAGTTCCGTGTTTCCCAAAGACGGATTGCTGATGATCGCCACTTTATCTCCCGGTCGCAATTCGGTGACGAACGCAATCGGAATGGGTTTTTGAGGACAATCGACGTAAAGGATCGCCAAATCCCTTGCCGGATCCTCATAGAGTAGCTTCTGGACTCGATAACGTCCCTCCTGTGCCCCGGCGAATGTGATCTCAAGGTCTTCGACAAATGCGCCCTCGATGACATGGGAATTGGTTACGATCAATTTCTCCTTGGCGACGAACCCTGTGCCGGAAGCGAGGGGAAACTCGATCAAACCGACCGAATCTTTCCACTGGGTGACCTCTTCGGGTGGCTGTTCGTCAAAGTGCGTGATCGGCGGACCTGACAATTCCGGCCTTGGACGCACGCCCGCTGTCTCCGGTGGTGACGATGTCTCTTCCGGTTGGGTCTGAGGTGGCGATGATGGAGGTGGCCCTGCCGACAACCACGGAGGAGGCCCGAAGGGGCGAGATGGCCTCCCCATGCCCGGACCACCGGGCCGCGCTCGAGCGAAATCGGGGCGGTATCTCGCGCCAATGGGGCCAGGCAACAGTTCAACACGATCAATGACAAAAACCGTCTCCGCACGGTAAACGCTCAAAGCAATCCTGCGTGGCGGGATGTGAGACCAGAACCGTTGATCCAGGCTCAAACGAGACGCATCACCCTGCCATTGAATGATCAGTTCTTGCGATGCGCGTACGTGGACGTAGTCGGGGGCAGAAGCGAACTCCAGCGTGACCGGTGCATCCCCCTGGAAGATTCGCCCAAAATAAGTCGTTTCGTTATGATCAGCCGTTGCTCCCGACACCAGGGAAAGCCCGCTAACGAGCCGCCCATATCCCTCGAGGACGACCATCGTTTGAGAGTTCCCCACCGGGAGCGTGACATTCAGAGACTCGCGGCCCTGAACACGTTGTGCCACGATAACCAGCCTGAACTCCTGAGGTGGGTCAAAAGGAAAAACCAGCGTTGTCCGTGCTTGACCAGGCGAACGCAAGGACTTGCCTTCTCGTACCCAGTTACCCAACATACAGTGAACTGTTGGATCAACGAGTGCCAGCAAATCTTGTGGTGGCCCATAAACAGGGGCGGGCGAGGACACCTGTTCCATCCGTGGATTTTCTGCCTTTGAAACGGGCGGACCACCAGTTGTCTGTGGCGGCACGTTTGTTTGACCGGAGGAAGCCGGTTGTGGGGCTGCCGTGGAGACGGCTTGGGGAACCCCACCACCACTGGCCAATTCCGCACTCGGTTCCGCACTCGGTGCTTGCGGAACTTGTTGAGCGCCAACGGGCATTGCCGGGGCTGCCTGTTGCATCTGAGACCTGCTGGCGACGGTATCCCCCTGATCTGCGTGTGCGTTCGCAGCGTCTTGGGCCGACGGGGACGATTCCTGCGAAGATGTCCGAGTCGGTGGCGAGACCCGAAACGAGGAAGGCGACGCCGGACATCCGACCGCGAAAACAAGCAACGCGAGTGCGACAAGGCATCCCCAGCGGCACACTGATGTGCTATTCGCCATGGCACATCCTCCGTTTCGCCAAGACTAGCGGAACGCTACCCGTTTTGGACGGTATTGTACAACCCCGGTATCGGCACGTCATCCAGCACGTGCCCTGCCCCATCCCCACTTTCTGTAAGGACCTGTGAGGGGCCAAAGGCTCAATGTGTTGGAGGGGCAATTCATGAATTGCCCCTACCCCCTCGGAGGGACGTGCTTGTCACGTCCGCCGCTTGACGTTTGATCATCCATCCTCTATCACCGGGCACGACAGGCGTGCCCCCCAGAACGTTTCTCGGAGGGACCTGCTTGTCAGGTCCGTGTTTTAACGTTGCGTATTCCGTTTTGCACGAGTGGGCACGACAGGCGTGGTCCTCCGAAGCGCCCCTCGGAGGGACCTGCTTGTCAGGCTCATTTGCCCGAAGGGCGAAAGCGCCATCCGCGGTATCAGATTATCACAACGCGCGAACGTTTTCGACCCGGGAAACCTCGTGTAAAATAACAAAGGGAGGGAAAACAGGGTTCTGGTTCTGCGTGATTCGATCCGGGTTTCTGGAGAATCAGAGAGTGAACGACTACGACAACGCGATGCCGGCCATCGAAACCACAACGTCTTTGGAGCGGGCACTTCTGGCGGCACGGACAGCCGAGGAACATCGTGGGCAGGACATTGTCATCCTCGACATGCGGGAGCTGACCACGTTTTTTGATTTCTTCGTGATCGTTTCGGGAACCAGTCGCCGTCAGCTCCACGCCATGAGTGAACACATCGACGAAGCCCTCACCCAGCAAGGGGCTCGGCGCCTTGGGATTGAGGGGTTTGGGGAAAGTCGATGGATCCTGCTGGACTACGGAGACGTGGTTGTCCATCTCTTCGACCCGGAAACCCGCCGCTATTACGCCCTCGAAGATCTCTGGTCGCATGCCCGTCAGATCCCCTTCTCCCCCGGGGGTGACGGTTCCGCGAGAATGGCGTCCATGTGAGGACGCTCTGGCTTCCCGTTCTTTGCCTCAGGCCAGGTAAGACCTGGCCTCGGAAAGTTGTGTTGATGGAGGCCTCATTTGGTGCCAAAGGAAGTTGCACGATGAACATTCTGGAGGAACTGCGAGCCCGTTTTCGTCCCATTCTCGCCCAGTTGACGTCCGATCCGGAATCCTACCTCAAGCTGGTCCGCCCTACCCAGGATGAGCGATTGGGCGATTACCAGGCCGACCTGGCGATGCCGTTAGCGAAGGCGCTTCGGAGAAAGCCACGGGAGATAGCGGAAGAGATTGTGGCAGCGCTGGATGTGGCCGACATGGCCCACCCACCCGAGATCGCCGGGCCAGGATTTATCAACTTTCGACTCCGTGACGAATACCTGGAAAAGTGTTTGCAGGCCCTTCTCGAGGATCCCCGTCTGGGTGTGCCGCCGGTGGAAAAGGTGGAAACCATCATCATCGACTATTCCGCGCCTAACGTGGCCAAGCCAATGCATGTCGGCCATATCCGGTCCACGGTGATCGGCGATGCGATCTACAGGACGCTGCGTTTCGTCGGTCATCGCGTGATCAGCGATAACCACATCGGCGATTGGGGCACCCAGTTCGGCATGATCATTTACGGTTATCGCCATTTTCTTGACGAAGACGCCTACAAGAAAAACCCCGTGGCGGAACTTGCCCGACTGTATCGCTTGGTGCGGCAACTCATTGATTATCAGGAAGCAGTACAAAAAATTGCGGAGCTGGAGGGCCGTTTGCAGGCAAAAGAGCGGGAACTCGCCGGGGTGAGCTCGAATCAGACCTCTGCGGCGGCCACCAAGATGGAAGATAAAAAACGTCGCGAACTCCAGGAGGAAATTGAGGAACTGCGAGAAGAGCTGGAAGAATTGCGACGCAAACGCGCCGCCGTCGAGGACAATCCCACGCTTTACGAGTGGGCGAAAGCCCATCCCAACATCGAGCAGGACGTCCTTCAGGAAACCGCAAAGCTGCACGCGGGGGACGAAGAAAACCTCCGGTTATGGCGAGAGTTTCTACCCCACAGCTTGGACGAAATGAACCGCATTTACCGGCGATTGGGTATCCGCTTCGATTACACGCTGGGAGAGAGTTTCTATCACGATCGTCTCGGGCCACTGGTGGAAGAACTAGTTCAAAAGGGGCTCGCTCGGGAGAGCGAAGGGGCGATTTGCATCTTCTTCCCCGATATTGACACACCCATGATCATCCGCAAACAGGACGGAGCCTTCCTGTATGCCACGACGGATCTGGCGACCCTCCGCTACCGCATCGAAACCTGGAATCCGGACGCCATCCTCTATGTCGTGGATTTCCGACAGAGCCTCCATTTTCGCCAGCTTTTTGCTGCCGCTCGCATGATGGGATATGACCGGGTTAAGCTCGTTCATGTGAGTTTCGGCACCGTGCTGGGCGAGGATGGACGACCTTTCAAAACCCGTGAAGGCGACGTAGTTGGGCTGGAGTCCCTGCTCGACGAAGCAGTCCGCCGAGCTTACCAGATCGTTTGCGCCAATGACGATGCCAAACCCACAGGGCCGGAATTGTCCGAGGAAGAGCGGCGTCGCATCGCGGAAGTCGTTGGGATCGGCGCCCTGAAGTACGCGGACCTCTCGCAAAACCGCACCAGTGACTACGTGTTCAGCTACGACAAGATGCTGGCCATGACCGGAAACACGGGAACTTACATGCAGTACGCCTATGCCCGGATTCAAAACATCTTCGCGAAAGGCGGGGTAGATGTGACCACGCTTCGCAAACTGGACGGCCCCATCCACCTGAAACACCCTGCCGAGCGAGCCCTAGGGCGCGAGATTCTCCGTTTTCCCGAAGCCATCCAATTGGTGCTCGAGGATTACCGTCCCAATCAGTTGACGGGCTATCTTTTCTCGCTGGCTAACCGCTTTTCCACCTTTTACGAGTCGTGTCCCGTCCTTCAGGCCGCAGACAGTGAAGAACGGCAAAGCCGGTTGCTTCTCTGTGACCTTACGGCACGGGTCATCCGCCAGGGGCTGGAACTTCTGGGAATCGAGGTGGTTAACCGTATGTAGCTGCCGGGTTATTCCTCGCCCGGGATTATTTTAGACGGCAGTTTGGCGTGGAGGCTCGTGCGCGGTTCGGGCAGGAAGATACTCATGGCTCCGGCCAGGGAAATCACCACAATGGCGGCATGGAGCAGTCTTTCGAATCCCCACAGTTCGATGATCCAGCCCCAGAGGGGAGATGCCAGAAGGGGAAGCGTGATGGCCACCTGAAGTCCTGCCGTAGCCACTGCATGCTCCTGGGCTGGGACCAACTCCAGCGCGTAATTGACGGCCAGACGCGGCGTAAGAGTAGTGAATGCCAGAGTGAGAAACGTGAACCAGATTCCGCTTTCCACCCAGTTTCGGGGAAGGTGGAGCATCGCCAGGCACCAGGCCGGTGTCATGGCCGAACAAAACACGAGGAGGGCGAACGTCAGGCGATTTCCGAATCGATCGGCCAGCCAGCCCACAAGGATGCTGAACACGCCGACGCTCGCGCTCTGGGCGATGACCCAGAGGTATTGCTGGTCGGCGGAAATGTGCAGGCGCTCTCGGGCGAATGCCTGGTAGTGCGGGACCAGCGCGAGAGAAAAGCTGTACACCATGCCGACAAGCCAGAGACCTCTCAATCCGGGCCGAGTCCGAAATGACCTGATGAACGGTTCCCAAAAGCTGACGGTGGTCACCTCGTTCCCGGTTTCGTTCCTGACTGGTTCACGTAAAAGCAGGCACAGAACTCCCGAAAAAACGAAAAGGCAGGCGCTGGCCGCGAAAATGATATCGTAATGGGGAAAATTTCCCGACAGCCAGGACCGCAGTAATAAGAATCCCACGAGGACTGCTGGAATCGTTCCCCAGAACGTGGAATAGCTCATCAGTCGGCCGCGGTAATCCGGGCGGATGAGTTTTCCCTGGACAGTATTGAACGCGACCTGATACAGGCCGTAGATGCCGGAAAAAAGAAAATAAACCGCAAGGAATGTCACGGCGGCGTTGCGGCGACCGATTTCCCCATGTCCCAAGGCCAGAACGGCCATCAGTCCGAGCGGAATAGCGAGCAAAGCGGAAAAGATAACGAGTGTGAACCGCTTGGTGGGAACGTGGTCCATCAACCTGGCAAGGAAGATGGGGAAGACGCCCTGGCCCGCGCGATTGAGAATCGGCAAAAATCCCCGGTAAACGCCCGCCCCGGGACCGACGAGAAAATCCAGAAATCCGGGAAGGACGACGCTCTCGGTTTTGAATGTCCACCCCACGCGAAAAATGATTTGATGAAAAATGAGCAACCAGAGATTTGCCCTGTGCGAAGCAGGATCGGGCGCGCACTGTGTGCGGGGGCGAGAATCCCTTTCCTGACAACCCTTTCTGCTCGCATCCAAAGGGGGAATGTCCTGCATGAGTGCGATAGCCCACCGCGAAAGCCGGGCAAGGTTCACAATCTGACTGACTGTACGCCCTTTGATTTTACGCCAAAGTGTTCAGCGGCAGGAAATCGAAGCACATACTCGCAAATTTTTACGGGGTTGACAGCTTTTCGGAGGATTCCCGAAAGTGAGGGCTCATATTCTCTGCTGTTGCTTTTGGAGCAACAATTCCAGATAGCTTCTGCGTTCACTTGTTCGTAGGCCCAGTTTTGCTGCCAGACGGGTGAGGGCTTCCCGGGCAACCGCCATTATCTCGTGTTCGCACACGATCTCCAGTTCCACGAACGCTCCCAGATCCACCACTTCGTCGAGGGAAATCTCAACGGTCCATCCTTCCCAACCCAGGCGGAATCTTTTCCGCCGCTTGGCGACCTGGCGAACCGGCTGAAATCCCAGGCGTTCCAGCAGGGTTTTCCATCTTTCCCATGCCTCGCGGCCATCCGTCAGGGGCAGCTCGATTTCGTCTCGTGTTTTGGACACCGTGTCGATTTTGGGGCCTTTGTACGTTATCCAGTTGCGATCACCAATTCGACGGATTCGAAGGGCTTCGTCTGTTTGTGAAAAATCACGTGCCGGATGGGCGAAGTACAGATCCACTTCTTCCCGGATTCCCTCCGGGACGGCACCAAGTCCAGCGAGTTGTTTTTCCACAGTGGGAAGATCGACCTCTCTGAACTTGAATTCCACTTCGAGCAACGAACTCATATCGGTCAGCCGTATTCTCCAAGGCTTATCAGGCCGAAATGACCGCGGTTAATCCTACGACCGGTGTGCCAGGACCGGCGCGGGCAAGTGTTCAGTCCCTGATAGGTGAGGTAGGATCAAGAAAAAGCCAGTTGATTTGGCACAAAAACTGAATGCATGATACCAGAACCAGAACAGGGCCGAAAGTTATAGTGATGATCGCAGAGGCGGCAGTGCGTGCGGAGCGGGCTTCGGCGGCCCAGGCACACTGACCGATGCACCGCCTCTGCCATAGCCTCGCACAGGTGACCTCGGAAAAGGCCACAATGAACGCCGCAAGTAAACCGGTCGGCATCGATCTGGGAACCTGGAAGATCTGCGCGGCCTCCCTGGACGCCACCGGCCACTCGGAGATGTTTCGCGATGAGAGGGGCGATACTTTCCTGCCCAACGCCGTACGCTTCACGGAGACGGACATCATCGTGGGCAGGGAAGCCAGGGGTGTCATGTTTCTCTATCGTGACGAGGTGGCCTACTGGATGAAGCGGGAGCTGGGGACGGCCCTCTACAGCCGACCGATCCGTGGCCAGAAACTCCCGCCCGAGGTAATTCAGGCCTGCGTGTTGCGACGTGTTCGGGAAGTACTGCAACGGCAGATACCGGGAGAGTCACGGTGCGTTTTCTCGGTGCCAGGGCACTTTGACCAGTGGCGTCAGCGGGCGGTGATCGACGCGGGTGAGATCGCAGGCTTGAATGGACTGGGGGTCGTGCCAGACCACGTCGCTGCCGTTTTGGCGTTCCTGGAGGCGACGGGGGAAAGTATCGAGCGAGCCAGTTCCCGTCAGCGTATGTTCTTTGTTTTCGACCTTGGAGGTGGGGCCTGCCAGATGGCCACTCTCGTTCTCCACGAAGGAGTGTGCCGGACTCTTTCTTATGAAGTGAATCCGCAGCTTTCCGGATACGATTTTGACCTACGATTGGGGGAACTGGTTGCGGAACGGATGCTCGCCGACGGGTTTTCTGATCCCCGGGGCAATCCCGTTTTGTGGAACAAGCTCTATGCGGCAGTGGTGGAAGCCAAGCATAATCTGAGTGCCCGGGAACGGACGTACCTGGAGGTGGAACTCGAGTCCACCCGTTTTGAAATGGTCATCAGCCGCCAGGAATTTGAGAGCCAGTGCGCTGATCTGACCGCCTCTCTGCAGCGCAAGCTCACCCGTCATCTGCAGCGAGTGTCATCCAAACCGGGTCGGTCGATGGTGCCGGTTGTGACGGGTGGGGGTGTCCGCATGCCGGTGATTCAACGAGTTTTGGGTGACGTCTTCGGGCGGAGTATCCACTTCACAGTCAACCCGGAAGAAGCAGTCGCCCGGGGAGCCGCCCTCTATGGCGCCCTGCGTTTGGAAATCCCGTGCTCTCTGTCCAAGCCTTCCGCCCGCGCGCGGTCTCCAAAAGAAAAGTTTGCTCAGTTGAATATCGAGAGCGTTCTCCCCTTCACGCTCTTTCTGGTCCCCGATTGGGATCCGGAAGCGGAAAAAATCGTCATCGCAGGCGAGGGCACGGCTCTTCCGGCTCAAACCGTACATCAGCTCGTCATTCCCCATCCGGTGAGCGATGCGCTCAGTCTCTCCCTGTGGAGAGAGGTTGCTTCTCGCGGCGAAAAGATGGGCGAGTTACTGATCAAAGGGCCTCCGCAACCGACAGGCCCTTTGACTATTCAGCTCGAGGTGACTTGCAAGGAAACCGGGGAGTTGGCGTGGACCGCCCGACGGCCTGGCACGACGGAAAAATTGGAGGTCGTGTTTATTCCGGCGTCAGGTTTGGAGCGGGAAACCGTCACCCAGTGGCGGGAAACACTTGGCTCGGCGAAGTCGTGGGCTCATGTTTCCGACGGGTTGGCCAGGACGCGAACTTCGGCGGATCGACAGCCGGAGGAAAGCGCATCGTGCTCAGGTCTTACGGGCCAGGCGGAAGCCAGCGCTCCGGCAGCCGATTCACGGCCGATGGCGACGCCGCCATCCCGACCACGTCACCCGCGATTGGCCGCGGCTCAGGCACAGGGCCGATGGACGCCCCTGGAAATCGCGCCGCCACCCGCCGTTGTCCCGGAACATACTCCTTCTTCCGAGTCTCCCGAGGTTGAGAATGCGACGGCCGAGTTACCGGTGCAGATAAGAAGGGAAAGCGTGCCGGAAACCTCCTCTGCACCAGTATCCGAGCCTGGACCACTGATTCGACGGAATGTCGCTCGCGTCACGCGGGAAGAGCTCCTTCAAGGCCAGCCGGAGGCACTTGCCGATTCAATAAAGCCGATCAACATATTGCACGGGCGACGCAGGGAAATTTCGCCAGTGGATGGGGCGGGAACCCGACCGCCCCACGAACAGGGCAGTCCAGATCTGGGGATCTCTCCACCCGGTTCGGCAGGCGTGCGATCACGGGCAGCTAGCGATCGTGTTCGAGTGGGGTTTGGGATCACACTTCCGCGTGTCTTTGTCGGTATTATCGGATTTGTTGTCTCGGGACTGCTCGGGCTGGCAATCGGGTACTGGCTGGTCAGCAAATTGTTTCCCGAAAGCTGGATCCTTCGGCCATGGTAAATGTTGTCGCCTCTTCCAAAAAAAAACGCTTCCCAATTTGGGAAGCGCGAGGATGCTGAAAGGTCGAAGGATGTAAAGTTGCCTGTCAGGCGATTGTTTTGGTCACCAGAACGACGTCCTGATCGGCCTTTTCATTGAACTCAAAGCCACGGTTACGGAAAGTGGCCAGCATCCGTGCGTTATCCTTGGAGGTTTCGGCCACGACTTTCTTGATGCCCCACCGCTTGGCCACCTCCAGGCAGTAGTCGGTGAGCAAACCGCCCAGACCTCGCCCGTGCCAGCGATCGGCTACCAGGACCGCGTATTCCGCAACTTCGTGGTTGGCATCGGCGACGAGTCGCCCCACCCCGATCAGTTTCCGCTGGCCATCCTCTTCCACTTCCGCCACGATGGCCATTTCCCGGTCATAGTCAATGAAGCAATATCGGGCGGCCATCTCGTGCGTGGTCTGTTTGAACAGATAGCTGAAGCGGAACCAGATCGATTGCGTGGAGCAGCTCGCCAGGAGTTCGTGCCACATCGGTTCGTCTTCCGGTTTGATCGGCCGGAGGATGACGCGCGTTCCGTCCTTGAGTTTTCGCTCGGTGACAAATTCCTCCGGATAAGGCCGAATTGCAAGATGGGCATACGGCCGGACGCCGTGAGCCAGGATATCGCGATCAACGACGACCCGGGCGTCGAGGGCGATGACATCTTCCGGTGTGACAAGAAGCGGGTTGACGTCCAGCTCCTTGATTTCTGGATAGTCTGCCACCAGGTAGGAAAACCGCATGAGCACTTCGATGAGCTTATCGATGTTGACGCCCGGCCGACCACGATAGCCGCGGAGCAATGGCCACGACTTGAGGGATTCCAGGGCCCGTCGGGCAAGCGTTTCATTCAGCGGCGGAAGGGCAAGGGCGTAGTCGCGGAACACCTCGGCCGCCACACCCCCCATTCCCACCATGATCACCGATCCGAACACGGGATCCCGCTTCGTTCCGATGATCAGCTCGAAACTGTTCGGGTAACTCACCATTTGCTGGACGGTGCAGCCGAGGATCTGCGCATCCGGGCGCTTTTCCTGGGCACGCCGCACCAGCTTTTCGAAACCCTCGCGAACGGCCTGTTCGTTGGCGATATTGAGAAGCACACCGCCCACGTCGGTCTTGTGGGTGATCTGCGGCGAGTGAATTTTCATTACGACCGGGAAGCCAATCCGCTTGGCAATTTCCACGGCCTGGTCCGCCGTGCGAGCGAGGTAGGGCTTGGTGACGGGAATCCCATAGGCTTCCAGGAAGGCCTTGGACACGCTTTCCGTCAGGATTTCCGCACCCTCGGTCAGCAGGCTTTCGAAAACGCCGCGGAGTCGCTGGCGATCAAAGGAGAACGACACCGGGATGTCGCGAGGCGTTTCGTGGAGCAGCGAAAGATTCCGCGCGTAGGATACCAGATGCATGAACGCGCGAACCGCCTTTTCGGGAGTTGTGTAGCAGGGGATGTTGTTTTCACTGAGAATCTGCATCCCCTCGGCGACAGTTCGTCCACCCATCCATGCGCCGAGAATCGGCTTTTTGTGTTTCTTTGCGATTTCCGCCACCGCCCGGGCCGTGCCAGTGGAGTCCGTCATTGCCTGAGGGGTAAGGATGACGAACACCGCATCCACGTTGGGATCGGCGGCCACCACATCGATCGCCTTGGCGTAGCGTTCGGGCGGTGCGTCTCCCAGCACATCCACCGGGTTATTGTGCGACCAGAATGGCGGCAGAAACTCGTTGAGCTTCTGCATGGTTTCTTCGGAAAGTTCCGCCAGATGACCACCCAGCGCAATGAGGGCATCGGTCGTCATGACGCCCGGACCGCCGGCATTCGTGACAATGGCGACGCGGTCACCCTTGGGCGGTTGCTGCCGGGCGAGAAGCTCGGCACAGTCGAACATGTCTTCGATCTGAAAGATCCGCTCGATGCCCGCCCGTTGGAACGCCGCCTCATACACCGCATCGACACCCGCCATTGCCCCGGTGTGCGAGGCCGCTGCCGCCGCTGATTCCGCAAATCGGCCCGATTTGAAGGCCACAATTGGCTTCGTGCGGGCGAATGCCCGGGCTGCCGACATGAATTCCCGGGCTTCCGTGATGGACTCGATGTAAAGAATGATGGACTGGGTTTCTGTCTGGGAACCAAAGTAGTCGATCAGATCGGCAATTGTCACGTCGATCATATTGCCGACCGACACAAAATAGGAAAATCCAATTCCCTGATCGATGGCCCAGTCCAGCACCGAGGTGCACAGCGCGCCCGATTGGGAGATGAACCCGATATGTCCCTTAGGCGGAGTCGCTGCGGCGAAACTCGCGTTTAGGGAAATGCCGGGGACAATGATCCCCAAACAGTTCGGCCCGATAATCCTCATGCCAGGGAATTTGGCCTGTTCTTCCAGCACCTGGTTTTCCAGTTTGCGGCCTTCTTCCCCAATTTCCCGGAAACCGGCGGAGATGATGACGATCCCCTTTGTGCCGGCCATCCCTAATTCGCGGACGAGCCCGGGCACGGTTTTCGCCGGGGTGCAAATGACGGCCAGATCTGGCGGATTGGGCAAACTCGCTACATCTTTATAAGCATGAATGCCCTGGACGGCCTCCCGCTTGGGATTAACCGGGTAAACTACTCCGCGGAACCCCGATCCCACCAGATTCCGCAGCACCGTGTAACCGACGCTGGTGGGGGTATCGCTGGCACCGATGACCGCCACGCGATGCGGATTGAAGATCTTATGCAGGTTTTCGATACTCACGGTCAGCTCCTACCATGTCTCCCAGAACCCTGTCCCCGTCCTCGCGGAGACGACTGTCTCTTCATACCGGAAGCGTTCCAAAAAGACCAAACGCCCTCCCCTCGTAGTTCAAGATAGCCAATTTAAGAATTCGGCGAAAGTAGCACAAAATGTAAGTGGTGCCGAAACCTTGCGTAATTCGCTGAACAATCCGCTTTTCGCGGCCGGTTGGTTTGTGTCAATGGATGCGGGTATGTCACCCCATACGCGAATACCCGACAACGCCCTTGTAATTGTACGCCGAGTTTTGGCGAATAGTTTTTTCCTGTTTTCGCTATTTTTTGCTAACACATAAGCGTAGGCAGATGGGCTTCGATCATCCATGAAGAGGCTTTAAGCAGGGCATTACCGCGGCGTTGTCTCCACGATTTGATCAGCCTTGGCGGAGAGCTTTTTATACGCCTGTCCAATTCTCAGGTAATGGACCACGCCGCGATTGCGCGAGAGTCGGCCGCAGCAAAAACAGCGTTAAAGAAACCGTGCCCCCCTGATTTTTGGCTGAGGCAAGATTTTTGCAAGAAATAAAACTTTCGCAGAATACGAGTTCCAATCCTCGCCGGTAGGCCGTCCGATCGCCGCGTTGCCACTTTTTCCCTTGACAGACTTTCATTCATAACCTAGGGTTGTCATGACGCCTTGAGTGAGGTTTCGCCGGACTCGGGTGTTGGCCGGCCGTGGGCAACCTTGAGAAGCATCTCTTCTGAGAGGAACGCTGACGCCAGGATCGAAAGAGATACGGCAGGCCACTGATTTGCCAGGAGCGGCTTCTTCTGAAGTGACCCAGGTAACCCGGGGTAATTCCATCAGGGAGAAAGTGCCGTCTCAGGGAGCGTAAACACGCAAAATCGGGTGGCAGAATTGTCGGGCACCGGCGCATCGTGGACCGGTCCCCATACCGATGGATGTGCAATTGACGGGACACGGATGGCCCTGATGCCGGGGCACGCCCGGGACGATGCCCGGTTTTCCCAAGCTCAATCATCGGCTTACTGGGAGGAGATCGAGTGATGAGCCTCGCTGATGTCACATCACCAGCCAGTTACTGGCAACCTTTGTGGTCGGAATCATCGGGCGGGTCGGTGCAGGCCGCTGTCCGGCGCGTCCTTGCCACGATTTATCCCGAACCCTATGAAAATGAGCGGCGACAGTCACCGCGATTTCCGTTCCCTTATCTCGTGCAACTCCAACCTATGAGTTCCGACGGTAGCTCTCGGCAGGGCGCCTCGCTGGTTGTGGTTGGGAAGCATTTATCGGAGACTGGGATTGGCTTCTATCACCCGCGGCCGTTACCCAGCCGAATTGCCTGCGTGACGCTGGAAAACGCAGGGCAGCGGGCGTCGCTCCTTCTGGAACTCCTCTGGACGCAATTCACTCAGCATGGTTGGTACGAGAGCGGCGGCCGATTCTTGCGGGTCCTGGAGTCCTGCTGATCAGACTCTCGATGTAACCCCCTGAACACAAGCATACCGAGCATCCGGCCAATGATTTCTCGGAATATTTTCGCCCCGCAATCAAGGTTGTACCGAAGTCGAGGAGGCCGGTGACGTTGGGGCGGCAAGGCCGGCAAAGTTGGCGAGAAGTTTGAGGCCCAGGGCCTGGCTTTTCTCAGGGTGAAATTGGGTGGCAAAGACATTATCCTGCCGGACCATGGAGCAGAATCGGATTTTGTACTCGGTGGTCCCGGCAACGACTTCGGCGTCCAGCGGAACGACGTAATACGAGTGCACAAAGTAGAAGTAACTTTCGTCCGGGATGCCCGTCATCAGTGGATTGGGGCATTCCTGTCGCACCTGATTCCAGCCCATGTGCGGGACGCTCCATCCGTGCGGCAATTCAAAACGAACAACCTCGCCCCGCAACAGTCCGAAACCGGGAATTGGACCGTTCTCGTAACTTTTTTCGAAAAGGAGCTGAAGTCCCAGGCAGATTCCCAGAAAGGGACGCCCAGATTCGATGAAGCGGAGGATCGGCTTGACGAGTTCCCGCCGTTTTAACTCCGCCATCGCATCGCCGAAGGCCCCCACGCCGGGAAGAACAAGCCGCTCGGCATTCATCACCCGATTTGGATCATCAGTGACCTCCGCGCGGAGTCCCAGCCTTTCGAACGCCTTTTGGACGCTCCTCAGATTCCCCATTCCATAATCGACGATCGTGACACTGCCAGGTTCGAATTGGGGTGCCGTCATAGGACTCCGCCAGTTTCACCAAGCCTGACGAAAACCACCTCACAAGTCAGTTGATTCCAGGTGCGCGATCATTTCCAAAAACCGTCTCATGGAAGGACACCGCTTTTCTTTATTGGGTTCAATGCAGGCATGGATGGCGGCCGCCAGGTCGGGATGGATCTGTGGCCGATAACGTCGAATATCCGCTGGCGGCTTATCATGCGCCATGGCCGCCATGCCGGTTGTGCCCCGCTCCCATGGGAGTTCGAATGTAAGCAGCTCGTACATGCTCACTCCGAACGAGAAAACATCCAGACGTTGATCGGTGGGGTAACGCCGCACCAACTCAGGCGCCATGTAATTGGGTGTTCCGCTGCGGTTTCCCGGCGCCATGAACGGCGGTGTGGCTGGTACGCTCAGACCGAAGTCGGTCAGTTTGAGAATGCTGAAGTCCCGATTGAACATGAGGTTGCGGGGACAGATATCGCGGTGAATGAAGCCGGCTTCATGGACGACGGCCACGGCTTCTGCCACCTGTCGGATATACGGCAAGAGAGGCCGTTGGAACAAAAACGGACTTTTCGCCACGAGATGGCCATTCAAACCGCCGCCCTCAAGATACTCCATGACCAGATAGGGTTCGTCATTCGTTGTCCACCCGTATTCGTAGGTCATCACGATGTAAGGGTGGACGAAGAGTGTGGCGATTTCGCCTTCGCTGGGTTTATTGAGGCCTTTAAAGCGGGCCTCGTACGCGGCTGTTTTTTGGGGATCGCAAATTTTCAGGCCTACGATTTCGCCCCGTTCGCGGTCCATCGCCACATAGAACTTGGACATCGTTCCCGCCACGCCCTCTCGGAGGATTTTGAATCGGGCGGCAATATCGACCTTCTTCCGGGGCTTGATGCCTTTGGAAGAGCGTCCGAATAAGGATTGAAGGAGCTTAAGTACCATGTTTGATCCGTCACTGATCTTCCCAGAAGCCCCCTCGCGAACTGCTGGCCCCAATCACCCTTATGGCTAGTTTAAATGGCTCCTACCGCTCGGGCAAGAAAGCTCCGAACTGAGTCAGCCTCACTTTTCTCCTGCAGGAAAAGGGGGCGGACCTCGACGACGCCTTGATCAGGAGCGAGATTCAGTCCGATGACACCCGCTTTCGGAGGGACGTACCTGCCACGTGCACTTTGCAGCGTTGGATCATGGATTGCCTCTCCGCGGGCACGACGAACGTGCCCCTCCGAGGCATTTCTCGGAGGGACGTGCTTGTCACGTCCGCTTTGCAACCTTCCGATTATCCCTTTGCCCGACCGGATTCTAGCTCTTCGGTTCAGTCACCGGTTGGACCGGTCGGGGCAATTCATGAATTGCCCCGACCGGCTGGTATCGCGGTCGAGGGCGCGACGGGGCTCATAGCAGTTGACTGAATTAACCACCATTCAAACAGGGGACCCGACAGGCCCGTGCTGCCAGGAGATGCGCGGAAGGGCGCGCTCGTCCTGCCCGTTCACACTTTCGATCTCGGGTTGAGCTCACTCGGCATTCCGTGGTGTCGGCCTGATCGTCGCCGACCATTCCGCGATGACGTCCCCCGCGTGGAAATCACGGGGTCCCGAAAGGTGGTTGAGAATGAGCCGATCGGTGGCGCGGCCTCGCTCGGGCTGAGTGGCGCCAACGTAGAGCACATCCCTCGGTGGAAAGAGTTCGATTTCCATCATGTGATCGATTCCCACATGATCGGTCTGGGGCGCTTCCCACCGGACACTGGAATGGGCGGGGATCGTTTTCGAGACACTGCCTAGCCGGATTTCCCGCTTTCCCTGTTCGAAAATCCATCGCTGATTGTTTAAAACGCCTATCAATCCCGTGGCCATTTCCTGGATCGTGCAGTCCCGCTGGACGACGAGTTTTTCAGCGATGCACACCTGGCCTGAAGCGTCTCCGTTAATGGTCCATTCGGCGATGACATTATCCCCATGGCTGATGTGGAGAATTCCTTGAAACGATTCTTTCTTCTCGGAAAACTCCGCGCGAAGAAGCTTTACGGGGAGCGGTCGCGTGTTGCCCGATAGCTTTATCGATCCCACCAGACTTTGTTGATCTGGGGAAATAAGGCGGTCGCGCTGGTTAGGGGTGAATGTTCCCATGATCACCGAGCCGTAGCTTATGGCAGTGATCAGGCGAGGTGTTCGGTAAAGAAAGATCTTCCCGAAACGGAGATGCTTTGCCCCCAGTCGCGGTTGATAAGTCCCGATCGCTGCGGGATCGGCGAAATGGAGGTGGAGCCAGGCTCGGGCGAGGGCCTCGGCGATATCCGTTTGCGTGGAAGGGAAAAAGAATTCGGAGGGGTCGTAGATAGCTCCCTCCGGCGATCTGGCCTGCATCTTCTCGATAACACCAACGGTCTGGGTAGCAAGGTCCCACGCTTCGCCATCTCGCCCATAAACAAACATCAGGACATGGGCAGAAAGCCACGCGGGTTGCCGAAAGATCGTCCAATCCTGTCCGCTCGGATACACGAATCCCATATCGGGAAGGATGAACCACTTTAGGTTTTCGTAAATTCCTCTCACATTCCACAGAACGGATTGAGGTTCGCGCCGGCCGGTCATCCGAAAATCCGTCACACAACCCAGTGATAGCGTGAAAGTGGACATGTAATCCGGATGGACAAATCCATGATTTTCGAGGGTGAAGTCATCGAAGATATTGGCCCCTGTGAATTGTTCCGCCACCGGTCGACCGTCCACCTCATCGGTCGTATTTTGATCGGCTGGACGGAGAAACGCCGACAGCGTCCAGCGCTGGAACTGCGACATCCACTGGTCGGCCTGGGGATCGTGGGGCATTAGCAGCCAGGCGACAGACAAAATCTGTGCGTTCCAGGCGTTTTCTTCGGCTTTGGTATCGCCGCGAAGCTGAGCTGGTGGCTGGCTGTGGGCGATGCGTTCTGCCTCATGCCGCACGACTCGCCGGACAGCGGACCGCAGATCTTCCGGCAGGTCATTCCAGATGAACCAGGCCCCTCTCCCCAGCATTTGCGCCCAGTGGGCCGACTGCCAGGCGTCTCCCCACTTTCGCCCGTCGCCGGTTGGTCGGCTTCCCGTCACATGTGTTTCGGTCAGATAACGGATCATGGGGACGATGATGTCCCCTAGAAGCGTCGCGCGCGACATTCCAACGAGTTTTTCGTCGTAAGGTCCAAACCGATAAAGAAAACAGAACGCCTGCACCGCCCCCGTGTTAGGACGGATCCAATGTTCCGCGCTCCGGCTTTCGGTGAGCAGTTTGTACCGCGGATCACCGTTCCACGGTTTTACCAAACCCAACAGATAGTGCGATTGCTTTTCCAGAATCACATACAGTCTGTCGGCGAGATTGGCCAATTGCGGGCTGGGAAACTCCGGCAACATGAGCGGGGCCACAGCAGGCTCTTCGCTGAATGTTGGCTGTTCCAGTGCTGTGCACGCGAGAAAGCCAATCACCAAGGTGAAAAGAGCATGAGTCAACCCTTGGCGGCTCCTGAAAGTTTTCATTTGCTGACTCCTGTGGTTTGGTTTCGCAGTTCGGAGCGTCGGCCAGTTTTTCAGATGGCGACACATCTTGATGGTGCAGCCCTATTGTGCCGATTGCGGTTAGGTCTCACAAGCCGTTGCGCGCCTGACCCAACTCTGCTTTTCTGCTGCCGACGGGGATGCGGACCTTCACAGGGGGCCGCCTGGGACTGGGATTCAACCCGGAGGCACCTGCTTTCGGAGGGATGCGTTTGCCACGTGCACTTTGCAGCGTTGGATCATGGATTGCCTCTCCGCGGGCACGACGAACGTGCCCCTCCGAGGCATTTCTCGGAGGGACGTGCTTGTCACGTCCGCTTTGCAACGTTGCGATCATCATCTTTGACCGACCGGATTCCAGCTCTTCGGTTCAGTCACCGGTTGGACCGGTCGGGGCAATTCATGAATTGCCCCTACAACACCTCGTGCCCGTTGTGTGTCTTGGGCTTTTGCAATCGCGAGGATACGTCAGCAGTACGACGACTTGACCTGCTTGATACACTGAGTAGATTGCTCAACAAATCTAGAATCTGGCTCCGCAAACCGGGAACGCTCAGAAAAACCCGTCAGGTGATTCGCTGTTTCTGCTGGAAGGAGGATGTCTGATGTCTGATGTCGTCATCACGGTTCGACCGAACGGTCCTTATCTTGTCCAGGGGAAGGTGCGCGTGGTGGATGCGGATGGACGAGAATTTCCGACTGATCCTTCCCGGCCGATTGCTCTCTGCCGGTGTGCACACTCAAAACAGCGCCCATTCTGCGACGGATCGCACAAGACGTGCGGATTCCAAGCGGATGACCGGGCTCCCGCAGGTGGCGGGTAATTGGCAGCTCGCCAGATTTTTGCCGAGGTTTGCCACGGCGGGGGTGAGGTGCGGCTCCCGCCGTTTTGGTTTCTTGTCTAAACGGTTGGAGTGATTTTTCGGATGTTGCCGGCTCCAGTCGGCGGTTCTTCCGTCTTTTCAGGGCAGCCGGCGGAGTTGGAAGTGCCCAAAAGCTTTTCGCAGGCGCCAAGGTTGACTAAACTAAAAAGGACGCCCGGGAGGTCAGTCTCGGGTGTTATGGGCCAGCGAGTGGAATCAATGGGCATTGGGAGATCAGGCAATCCGCACCATCCGTGTCGTGTCGTCCGCATCCTTGCGCAGCAGCATTGATCGTCGGGATTGCTGGAAAGTACGTGACAATGGGGTGCCTCACCCGATGAGGGAGAGGAGGGATCGCGAATCATGAGTTCCTGGATGTTTGGTGTCATTACTCACAAGCCGGCGGACCTGGCCCTTTCGCTCCATGAGGGTTCGCCGACAGGCAGTGGCGGTTTATCGCCGGCTTTGGCTTGGGGAGTAGGTTGGTACGAGGGGGCCCGGCCCAAAATCACCAAGCAGGTCCAGGCTTCGGCTGCGCGGCCCAGCAACGCCGCCCGGTTTGCTCCCGGGACTTCCCGAATCTACGTGCTTTTCCTGGATGCCGGTGTTTCCGGGGATGAGGACGAGCGGAATCTCTCACCGTTTCATTATCGGAACTGGTTGTTTGCGCAGCAGGGGCATCTCAATCGAGAAGAACTTTTTCGGCTGCTTGATCCTCCGCACGCGGAGTCTCTGGACGGGGAAAGCGGGGGTGAGGTCTTTTTTCACTGGATAGTTCAGAACATCAAGAAAACAAGGGACCTTGTGCCCAGCCTGCTTGATTCGCTTCGCCAGGTCGGGGATGATGGCGTGGCCTTCCTCCTGAGCAACGGCCGATGGCTTTTCGCTTACCAGAACGGTCATCCCCTTTATTATTTGGAGAGACGCTTTTCAACCAGTGAGCACTCCTTTCATTACCACGTCTCGGAGCTGGAAGCCGACATCAACAGTTCTACCTTGGCTACAGAAAGCGCCATTCTGATTTCGTCGAAGAAGCTCAGTGGTGAACCCTGGTGTGAAATCCCCGAAAGTCACCTGCTGGCGGTAACGCCCCGACTCGATGTCATTCTTGTGGATCTTGCGGAACGAGCCACGGAAACGGCGTGAGACTTCCATGGCCTCTGCACCGAGCAGATTGGACATTTGTGGGGAGAGACAGTTTATCCGTTGCTCTTGGGCGTCCCCCGGCGATAGGCACGATAGATGGAGTATCCGCCAGATAGATTGCGTGCTCGGAAGCCCTTCTGGTTCAGGATGCGGACACCATAGTAGGAACGCTGGCCGCCAGCGCAGTGGACCCAAATCTCGCGATCCCGGGGGAGTTCGTGGAGGCGGCCGCGGAGTTCTCCCAGCGGAATGTTGACCGCACCTGGCAGGGCTCCCGCGGCGAACTCTCCGGGAGTCCGCACATCGAGAATGAACGGACGCCGCTCGTCGGGAAAACGGTCCAGCTCATCCCAGTGGGCGGGCGCCACATCGCCTCGAAGAATATTTCCTGCCACAAATCCCGCTATATTGACCGGATCTCTCGCGCTGCCCACTTGCGGTGCATAACAGAGTTCCGCTTCTTCCAGATCGTACACGGTGCCGCCTTTCTGGATCATCGCCGCGATGACGTCGATGCGTTTGTCAACGCCTTCGCTTCCTACCGCCTGGGCTCCCAGCACGCGTCCATCGCGGGGATCGAAGAGCAGTTTGATGGTCATCGGCTTGGCGCCCGGATAATAGGTGGCATGGCTGGCGGAGTGGGTGAAACTTTTTTGATAGGGGATTCCAGCCCGTTGCGCAGCCTTTTCGGTGAGCCCCGTCTTGGCAATGTCCACACCGAACACCCGAACAAAGGCGGTTCCCAACGCCCCCGGGAAACGGCTGGGACGGCCGCAAATGTTGTCAGCGGCCACTCGCGCCTGTCGAGAAGCAGGCCCCGCCAACGGCACCCAGGTCGGCTGACCAGTGACCAGGTCCTTCACTTCGACCGCGTCTCCCACCGCCCAGATCGTTGGGTCGCTGGTTTGCATGTGCTCGTTGACGCGAATGCCGCCTAGGGGGCCAATTTCCAGACCGGCCTCCTGGGCCAGGGTTACGTCCGGACGAACGCCAACGCTCAGAATCACCGCCCCACAGTCGATTTTTTCTCCCCCTGCTGTCACCAGAAGCTGGGAACCGTCCGCCTCAATGGCCTGGAGGGGGTGCCCAAGCAGCAGACGAACGTCGTGGGCGGCCAGTTTGTCGTAGATGGGCACGACCATTTCCGGATCGAAGCCGGGGAGAATCTGCGGCGCGGCTTCCACGACGGTGACAGTGATGTTGCGATTGGCGAGATTTTCCACCATCTCCAGGCCGATGTAGCCCGCTCCCACGACAACCGCCCGGGTGACATGTCTGTCCTGAAGCCAGCGATAAATGCGCTCTGCGTCCTCAAGCAGCCGGAGTGTGAAGACCCCGGGCAGATCAACGCCGGGAACATCGGGGACAATGGGCTTGGCTCCCGGTGCCAGAACCAGGGCATCGTAAGGCCGGGTGAAGCGGGCTCCCGTTTGGCGGTTGCGGACTTCGACAAGGCGATTTTCGCGGTCGATGCGGGTGACTTCGTGATTGACCCGAACCTCCACGTTGAAATAGTCTCTGAAGCGTTCAGGCGACGCGACGAGTAATCTTTCGCGAGGGGAGATAACCCCCCCAATGTAGTACGGCAGGCCGCAATTCGCGAAGGACACAAAGCCGCCGCGTTCGAACACATAAATCTCAGCGTTTTCGTCCAATCGTCGCAATCGGGCAGCGCAGGAGGCCCCGCCCGCCACTCCGCCCACGATCACCACGCGCCTGGAGATCATTGTTAGCTCCTCTTTGAACGCCGTCTCGAAGTTGGGATGGTGGTTTCCGCCAGAAAAGGGGGAAACGCCAATTTTTTCTAGCAGATTTCCATTTAGTACTTATTTCGATTGTAGATTGTCGTGGAAGGTCTGTCACGGAAGGTGGCAAAAATACCGCAGAGATACCAGAAAAAGGGGCATGCGGAATTTTAAAAGCACGCCGTGGAAATCGCAGGTGGATTAAGCTATATAGAGAAAGCGAGCCTTGTGGTCCGTTGACCGCCGGAAGACTTGCGGAAACCAGGTACTTTTCAAGGGGACTCGGCACTATGGACACCATTCTCGTCACAGGAGGGGCCGGATTTATCGGCAGCAATTTCGTCCGGTACTGGCTGCGGGAAGAACCGGGACGATTGGTCAACCTGGACAAGCTCACTTACGCCGGCAATCTCGATTCGCTGGCGGATGTGCTGGATGATCCCCGCCACGTGTTTGTGCAGGGGGACATCTGCGATGGGCCCATGGTACGGCAACTTCTGGAGGAATTTCGACCATGGGCGATTGTGAATTTTGCGGCCGAGTCTCACGTGGATCGTTCCATCGACGGACCCGCGGAATTTGTTCAGACCAACGTGGTGGGCACGTTCCGCCTGTTGGAAGCCGCCCGGGATTACTGGAGTGGCCTGTCCGCCGACGAAAAGGAGCGATTCCGTTTCCTCCATGTCTCCACCGACGAGGTTTATGGATCGCTCGGCCCCACGGGATACTTCACCGAGGAAACGCCGTACGCACCCAATTCGCCCTACTCCGCATCGAAAGCGGCAGCCGATCACTTCGCCCGGGCTTATCACCATACCTATGGGTTGCCGGTCCTGGTGACCAATTGCTCTAACAACTATGGACCCTATCAATTTCCGGAAAAACTCATTCCCCTGATGATTCTCAATGCCGTGGAAGGTAAACCGCTGCCCGTTTATGGAGATGGGCAAAACATTCGTGATTGGCTGTACGTGGAAGATCACTGCCGGGCGTTGCGGCTGGTATTGAAAAAAGCCAAGCCGGGCAGCGAGTACAACATCGGGGGCAACTGCGAGCGGACCAACCTCCAGGTCGTTCACGCGATTTGCGAGATCGTGGACCGTCTTCGCCCGGATTTACCCCATCGGCCCTGCTCTCAATTGATCACGTTCGTGCAGGATCGCCCCGGCCATGACCGCCGTTATGCCATCGATGCCAGCAAAATTCGCCGCGAATTGGGTTGGGAACCCCGGGAAACTTTCGAAACAGGGCTCGAACGCACCGTCCGCTGGTATCTTGAGAATACCACCTGGGTGGAGCGGGTGACTTCCGGGAAATATCGGCGGGAGCGTCTCGGGCTGGGGCGGCTCAAAAGCGAGCAGGGCATCTCTCGGGACTAGGCCGCGGCTTTGAGGAGGGCTTCTCATGACCATCTACTGCAAAAAAGGGATCGTTTTGGCAGGTGGCGCGGGCACGCGATTGCATCCCCTGACGCGGGCAGTGAGCAAACAACTCCTGCCAATCTACGATAAGCCGATGGTGTATTACCCGCTTTCCACCCTCATGCTGGCGGGGATCCGCGATATCTTGCTTATTTCCACCCCCGAGGATACCCCCCTGTTTGAGCGCTTGCTGGGCGATGGCTCGGACCTGGGAATTTCCATTCGCTACGCCGTGCAGCCCAGGCCCGAAGGATTGGCGCAGGCATTCATCATTGGACGTGACTTCATCGGACCCGACCACGTGGCCATGGTACTGGGCGACAACATCTTTTACGGACAGGGATTCCAGGCGATGCTTATGCGGGCGGCTTCCCGCCCGGAAGGTGCCACAGTCTTTGCCTATCTTGTCAAAGACCCGCAGCGCTACGGGGTGGTGGAGCTAGACGAGCAGGGCCGACCTATTCGAATCGTGGAGAAGCCCAAAGAGCCCCGGTCGAACTACGCGGTCACCGGTTTGTACTTTTATGACAATGACGTTGTGGAAATTGCGGCTCAGCTTAAACCCAGTGCCCGCGGGGAGCTGGAGATCACCGACGTCAACCAAATCTATCTCGAGCGCGGACGCCTCCACGTGGAGATTCTCGGCCGCGGTTTTGCCTGGCTCGACACCGGAACGCACGAATCGCTCCTGGAGGCGTCCAACTTCGTGGAGACCATCGAGCATCGTCAAGGCCTGAAAATCGCTTGCCTTGAAGAAGTGGCCTACCGCAAGGGGTTCATCGACGCCACCCAACTCGAACGGCTCGCTCGTCGCTACAATAACAGTTACGGGCAGTATCTGCTCGATCTGTTGAAATACCCTGGACTGAAATGACGCGGCGCCAGATGGAGGCGTGATCGGCCAGTTCGGGCAGATGTCGCCCGCGCCCTGGTCAGAGCCGAGCGGCACAACGTCAGTGCCAAGTTGGTAGATTGCAGGCCACAGCGAAGGGCTTCCTGTTGTTCCGGAAGAGATCATGGCGAAGGGCAATAAACCAAGCGACTCAGAACACAACAACGAACGCGTCGTGACCCAAAATCGGCGCGCCAAGCGGGACTACGAAATCCTCGATACTCTCGAGTGTGGTATCGCCCTTTTGGGCAGCGAGGTGAAAAGTCTGCGCAACGGGAAAGTTTCCATCGAGGAAGCCTTTGCACGGGTCAAAGACGGTGAAGTGTGGCTTTACAACTGTGACATTCCGGAATACCCGCAGGCCAATCGTTTTAACCACGACCCCAAGCGTCCGCGAAAGCTCCTCCTTCATCGACGAGAAATCAAACGATTTGCCGGACAGGCGTCGCAAAAAGGGTTCACGCTCATCCCGTTGAAGATTTATTTCAAGCGGGGACTGGCGAAGGTCCTGCTCGGATTGTGCCGAGGGCGCAAGGAGCACGACAAACGAGAAATCATTAAGAAGGAAGAATCACAGCGGGAAATCCGCCGAATCATGCAGCGGTATCAGAACCGTTGACCCTGGGCGGGTTCTCCACGCATTAACTGCTCATCTTTGACGCACTTTGCGAATCACCAAGAGCTTCGGCCGTTGAGCAGCAGTTCCCGCTGAAATATTGCTTGCGGCCACTGCATTTGTCGCGTTGAAGTCCCGCCTTCACGGAGACCACTCCGGCCAGGGTTCTCTCAGGACTTCAGGCGCCGTCGCCCCCTGCAACCGGAGGATCTCGCTCCGCGCGTTCGCGACCGCATCAGAGCTGCAAAGAGCCGACACGCTAACCGTGAAACTCCGCGCTTCAGCAGGCTGAAGGGTGATGACGCGGCCTTTAGCCTTTTCGAAGGAGCGGCGGTTGGGAAAATTGACGGCGGGCTCCAAACCCGTCACGTATCCATCACAGGTGGGCTGCTCGTTCTTCCACAACGTGAAATAGGGCAACTCCTGAACATTGAATCCCACGCGAACACCCCGAGTGCCCGTCTCGTTGTGCAAAACTGCCTGCGTAAAACCTTTGCCATCGCCGAGTGGCTGGATGAAATAGACCGTTTCGGGCTTGCCGGGTGTTTCCGCACCGTAGCTGTCCCAGCGATCGATCTCCGGGGCCGCCACGGCGTCGCGGGGGGCCAGTCGCTTGATCGGCAGGATGACGCGCGATCCCGGCTCAAGGAGCGGCCGACCAAAGTTGATGTGGTAGAGAAGCTCCATCTCGCCGGGCACGGCGGCCAGATTGGTAACTGTGTCGGTAACGGAAAACTCGCAGGAATTCGGCAGGGTACTGATGATTGTGGAGAGTTTAAGTTTGTTGAAGAAGAGGCGGCTTTCCAAGACTTCTCCGCAGATTGAAAGCTCCCCGGTTTCGTCATCCGCCACGATTTCTACCCGGGAAGCCGGCAGATTCGCAATCTTGCCGTGAAGCGGATAGCGCAAAATGCCACGCTCGTCAAATTCTGGGGCTCCGTTGCTCTCCAAACCGCAGCGCACGAAGAGTTCGTCGAAGCCATCCAGCCAGCCCAGACCGCTTGGTTCCCAGAGATTGACCCAGCGGGGATGGACCGGGCCGCGGATCGGTGCCTTCCAGCCCAGCTCCAGATCGCCGCACCATGCTCGCCAAATCCCCATTCCGCGAGTGGGGAGCACCACCAAGCGCAGACGCCCGTTGTTGAGTTCGATGACCTCCACACCTTCAGAACGGCCACCGTGCAACGTCCGCTTGCTGATCGTGACCCCTTCCGGAATGGCAGGGGCGATATCGTGCGTGAGTGTCAACTGTTCCACCCAAATACCGCGGCTCACATCGGTGATGACCCATTTTTGTTTCGCCATGGCCGATCCGTCTCCGTGTTGTGGTTTTGATCATTAACTGATCACCAGGGATTTGGGCTGGAAGTCTGCGCGGATTTTGTAACCCACAACTCCTGGATCCCTCTCCTAAAGCACCATCACTGTGGCGTTAGTTTACCTGCTGAAAAGTGCCGAGGAAAGCATGGTCTTAGCCATCTGCAGAAGGCTACCAGATGCCACGGGCACAATGTGGTGTAGGGGTAATTCATGAATTGCCCCTACCATTCTAACCGGCAACTGAACCGAAAAGTTGAAATCCGCTCGATCAAGGAGCATGATCGCAAGGTTGCAATGCAGACGTGACGAGCCCGTCCCTCCGAAAAATGCTTCGGAGGGGCACGCTTGTCGTGCCCGCGGAAGGGCAATGCATGATCCAACGCTGCAAGGCTGTCGTGACGAGATCGTCGCTCCGAAAGGGAACCTGACCATCAGTTCCCCCTGGGTTGAATTTCGCTTCCACGCGAACCCCTGTGAACGTCGTCGGGGCCGGAAGAAAAATGGGGATGAGTCGGAAACGTGGCGGTTGAAGTTCCGACTTCCTCAAACGCAGTCCCAAGTGGGGCCGGAGAGCGCGATTTGGCCTGACACGTGTAACCCTGTTTGCTTGGCCAGGATCGCACGATCGCCGGAGGGCTATCCCGGCCCTTTTTTGTTGTGCTGGGCAGAGGCCGCAAAAGTCGGTATCCTTAGAAAGACGTCCAACGCCCGTTCGAGGCAGTTCGTATCGCGTCGAGGAGAACTGGAGAAGGTACTTGGTAACGGAGAGCAGGGTCCATGCCGCTTGTTGTTGTGGGTTCCGTTGCTTTGGACAGTGTCGAAACGCCCGAAGCCAAACGAGAGAACGTCCTCGGAGGATCAGCGGTCTATTTCTCACTGGCCGCACGCTTTTTCACGCGTGTCCGCCTGGTTGGGGTGGTGGGGGAAGACTGGCCTGCCGAGCACACGAAGCTCCTCGAAGATTCCGGGGTCGATGTGAGCGGTCTGAGCGTGGTGCCGGGGGCAAAGACCTTTCGCTGGCGCGGACGCTATCTCCCTAATATGAATGATCGCGAGACGCTTGAGGTCCAGCTCAATGTGATGGAGCAGTTTGACCCTGTGCTGCCCGAGGAACATCGGCGGTGTCGCTTCCTTTTTCTGGCCAACGGATCGACCCGGATGCAGCTCCGCGTCCTCGAGCAATGCGTGGGGCCCAACCTCACCGTTGCCGACACCATGGATCACTGGATCCGCACGGAGCCCCAGGAGTTGCGGACGCTGCTCCAGCGAATCGACGGATTGGTGCTGAATGATTTCGAAGCCACGCTGCTGGCAGAAGAGCAGAACCTCATCCGTGCCGGTCGAAAAATCCTGGAGATGGGCCCCAACTTTGTCGTCATCAAAAAGGGCGAACATGGGGCCATGTTCTTCAGTCGCCACGAAATGTACGTGTTGCCCGCCTACCCCACGGCCGATGTGATCGATCCCACCGGAGCCGGTGACAGTTTCGCCGGTGGGATGATGGGCTATCTGGCGGAGCAAACTGAATTTTCGCCAGAGGATCTCAAAACGGCCATGGCCTACGGAATCGTGGTGGCCAGCTTTACTGTGGAAGACTTCAGCGTCGATCGGCTCCTCAAGATCCGCCGTCAGGACATCGATGCTCGACTCGACGCCTACCGGAAGATGCTGACGTTCTGAACGCCATCGGATGGGGATACGTGCTCTGCTGTCGCAGGGAAGAACTTTAAGTTTTTCCATTGAAAAGACTTGCGATTCGGACCGACAAATCGGAAAACCTGCTTGCAGGTGAGCAGTGCCAGATATAATTGAAAGATTGCGAAAGAGCCATGTCGGCCAGGAAGGTGGCCGGCCGGGAGGTCGTTGGCCTTCCGGGCACCGAGAAGAACGGGACTAAGCCATTGACGCGAGGGGTTAATCAAGGAGTCACGCCTGATGTCCGCCCTAGATGTTCGGCAACAGGAAACACAGGAACGCCAGCCGACCAACGGACAATTGCCGGAAGGTGCTATTCCTCAACTGGCCAAGGACATCGATCCCGAAGAAACCCAGGAATGGCTGGACGCGCTGGAGTATGTGATTCGCAAGCACGGGGGCGAACGGGCGGTGTATCTGCTGGAACGCCTGAAAGAAAAAGCCTTCCGCAGCGGCGTGCCGTGGGTCTCTGCCGCCACGACGCCTTACATCAACACGATTCCTCCTGAACAGGAGCCCGAATACCCAGGCGACCGCGCAATCGAGCGGCGAATTAAAAGCATTATCCGCTGGAATGCCATGGCGATGGTCGTGCGGGCAAACCGGGTTAGCTCGGGAATCGGTGGTCACATCTCCACCTTCGCTTCGGCCGCTACGCTGTACGAAGTGGGGTTTAATCACTTCTTCCGCGGCAAGCAGGGGAATCATCCGCCAGATTTTGTGTACTTTCAGGGGCACGCCAGTCCGGGAATTTACGCGCGGGCATTTCTGGAAGGCCGAATCACTGAAAAACAACTGGAAAACTTTCGTCGCGAGCTGGCCGAGGGCGGCGGATTGAGCTCTTATCCCCATCCCTGGTTGATGCCCAATTTCTGGGAATTTCCGACCGTTTCCATGGGACTGGGGCCGATCATGGCGATTTACCAGGCGCGATTCAACCAGTACCTGGCTGACCGGGGGATCCTGCCCGAAGCCCGGGAATCGAAAGTCTGGTGCTTCTTGGGCGACGGCGAATGTGACGAACCGGAAACGTTGGGGGCGATCACCCTGGCGGGCCGGGAACGCCTGGACAACCTCATTTTCGTGGTGAATTGCAATCTGCAACGTCTGGATGGCCCTGTTCGTGGAAACGGCAAAATCATCCAGGAGTTGGAAGGGGCCTTCCGCGGCGCCGGTTGGAACGTGATCAAGGTGATTTGGGGGTCCGATTGGGATCCGCTGCTGGCCAAGGACAAGGACGGGTTGCTTGTCCGTCGCATGAATGAGGTGGTGGATGGCCAGTATCAGAAGTACACGGTCATGCCGGGGAGTTACATCCGCAAGCACTTCTTCGGCGTGGATCCCCGGCTGGAGGCCTTGGTGGCCGATCTGACCGACGAGCAAATTCGCCGCCTCAAACGCGGCGGACACGATCCGGTCAAAGTTTATGCGGCATATAAAGCCGCCGTCGAGCACAAAGGTTCCCCCACGGTCATTCTGGCCAAGACGATCAAGGGTTATGGGCTGGGAGAGGCTGGGGAAGGGCGAAACATCACCCATCAGCAGAAGAAACTGAACGAGGAAGAGCTCCGTCGGTTTCGGGAGCGATTCGACATCCCCATTCCGGATGATAAAGTGGCGGAGGCGCCTTTCTATCGTCCTCCCGAGGACAGCCCTGAGATTCAGTATCTCAAGGCCCGCCGCAAGGCCCTCGGCGGACCCGTGCCGAGTCGTCGTCAGCCGAAAGTCAAGTTGAAGCCACCCAAGTGGGAGGACTTTGCTGAGTTCTTTGCCGGAAGCGAAGGCCGCGAAGTTTCCACCACCATGGCATTTGTGCGGTTGCTTGCCCGTCTGATGCGGGACAAAAACATCGGTCGGTACATCGTTCCTATTGTCCCCGATGAAAGTCGCACCTTCGGAATGGAAGCGCTGTTCCGGCAGTTCGGCATTTACTCCCACGTGGGTCAGCTCTATGAACCTGTGGACTCCGACACGGTGCTGTACTACCGCGAGGCGGTGGATGGGCAAATTCTGGAAGAAGGTATCACGGAAGCCGGGTCGATGGCGTCGTTCATCGCCGCCGGGACGGCACATTCCACACACGGAATCAACATGATTCCGTTTTTCATCTTCTACTCCATGTTCGGTTTCCAGCGAATCGGGGATCTCATTTGGGCCGCCGGCGATATGCGATGCCGGGGCTTTCTGATGGGAGGCACTTCCGGCCGGACGACGCTCGCCGGAGAAGGCCTCCAGCACCAGGATGGCAACAGCCATCTGTATGCCCTGGCTTACCCCACCTGCCAGGCTTACGACCCCTGTTACGCGTACGAAATGGCGGTCATCGTGCTCGATGGCATTCGCCGAATGTACTACGAGGAAGAAGACATCTTCTATTACATCACGCTCATGAACGAAAACTACGAGATGCCGATCCTGCCCATGGGTTCCACGGAAGGAATCTGCAAGGGCATGTACCGGCTCTCCGTGCGTGATCTGGGCCCCGACCGTCCCAGCGTGGACCTCATGGCCAGCGGGGCCATACTGCGAGAGGCCCTTCGGGCACAGGAAATTCTGGATCAAAAATTCGCCGTTTCCAGCCGGGTCTTCAGCGTGACAAGTTGGAAACGTCTCCTGGAAGATGCCCGGGAGGTCGATCGCTACAACCGGCTCCACCCCGAATCCGCCCCTCGGGTCCCCTATGTACAGCAGGTGCTGGAGGGCTCCCAGGGAACGGTCGTCGCGGCTTCAGACTACGTATCGGCCGTGCCGCTCACTCTTGCCCGATGGATTCCCGGCGATTACGTCGCGCTGGGGACGGACGGCTTTGGTCGGAGCGAAGCCCGCCGAGAACTCCGCCGTTTCTTCGAAGTCGATGCCGAAAATATCGCGCTGGCCGCACTCACGTCCCTGGCGGAACGGGGACTTTATCCGAAAGACCGCCTCGCGTCAGCCATCAGAGAACTGGGGCTGGACCCGGAAAAGCCCGTGCCCTGGAAAGTTTGAGTATTCGCTCAGGTGCTCCAACGGGCACGTGAGAAGGCACCTCAAGCCACGCTCGTGTCGCGGGCGTGAGCATTGTTGTGTTCCACGATGCGCTCGAATCGACCGAAGATCATGCGGCCGGCGCTCGTCTGAAGCACGCTGGTCACATTGAGAACCACGGTTTTCCCGACGTATTCCCGACCGTCTTCCACCACCACCATCGTCCCGTCGTCGAGATAGCCGACGCCCTGGTGTTCCTCTTCTCCCGGCTTGACCAGGCGGACCTGGATCTGCTCGCCGGGGAGGAATCGCGGCTTGAGGGCGTTGGCCAGGTCGTTGATATTGATCACCCGAACGCCGTGGACCCGAGCTACCTTGTTGAGGTTGTAGTCGTTCGTGACCAGTCGCCCTTCCAGATGTTTGGCCAGAGTGACCAGCTTGACATCCACGGATTGTCCGGCAAACTCGGGGAGGTCCCGGTCCCAGATGGTGAGTTCCACGTCGGGATTATTGCGGAGACGGTGGAGAATATCGAGCCCCCGTCGCCCCCTTGCCCGCTTGGAGCGATCGGCGCTATCGGCGACGGCCTGGAGTTCATTAATGACGAATCGGGGAATCACCAGTCGGCTGTCGAAGAGATTGGTTTCCACCAGATCGGCAATGCGGCCGTCGATAATGACGCTGGTGTCCAGGATGTACGGTCGGCGTCCCTTGACCTCCTTGGTGAACTCGACGTAGGGTATGATGAATCGGAAATCGTCTTTGGTCTGAAATAGGAAGCTGATGCACACATAACAGAGGACCGCCGCCAGGATCAGCTGCACCACATTCCGCACCCGCTCCTCGGTTTGGAGGCTTTCGAAGACGGGGGTCAGTGCCAGCCCCGCCACGTAACTGAGGAAAAGCCCCACGATCAAACCGAAGTAAACGGAGCTGATAATCTCCAGCGGTTTGCGCGGGATCAGAATGTCCAGCAGGATAACCGCCCCGCCAATGGCCATGATCCCCAGCACAATCAACCAGGCTGTCCACTGAAGGTCCTGGGGATACAGACCGGCCTTCACAACGATCACCGCCACACCCGCCAGAACAATAAGGAAGGTGAGGCGCAAAAAAGTGAGAACCATGCTGGTGCCCTCTCTGTTACCGAATGTGCAACCTTGAAGCCATACAGAAGGATAGGTTACAGACCCATGAGGATGCCGACGACATATCCCCCGTCCAGGGTAACGCTTTTTTTTTGAGTTCGCCGGCCTCCCCGGGCGTTCGCCCTCGGCTGCCGCCTCCCTGGGCTCGAATGTTCCTTCGTCGATTCTAGCCGAAACGAGAGCCATCATAAAGCCTTTTCGCATCCGGGAAAGCCGGTGGCTCTGGTTTCATCATGGCCAACTCGCTGGATCGCGAAGGTCAGTGAATTTGGGAATGGTTTGGAAAGTTTATTTCCCGCAAGGGGAAATAGCCGTTTGTCGCGGGGAACCCTCCCGCCGTGCCCGGGGAAACCTCGTGGCTCATCCATCCCTGACGACATTGCTATGACGAGTAGCGCCGTCATAGGGCCGAAGGATCGCGCCCGTCCCGCCCGTTCCCAGCCGCAGCACCAACCCGTTAACAGGACCTTCGTTGCCCAAGCAAGGTTCATCATCGGTTAACTGTATTTCGGTTTCAGTTTGCTTAAATTTTGCAACTGGTTCGGGCTGAGAAATTGTCGATCCCAGCCCTTGCTTGGCGGCCGAAGCTGAGTAGAATGAGGCGGCAAATCCAACAGGCAATTATGGATCTATTTCGAGGTCTTTAAGGCTTCCAACCTTCACTAGCCACATCCAAGCATTCAGCACAAGACAATACTCTCCCAACCAGACGAATAAACTCCGGCTTACGCCCGGTTACCAAGAATCCCGCCCTTGCGTTCCGACGATGATTGCCTCGCGGCGCAGAACAGATCTCAGGCACAGCAGGCAAACAGACAGCGGTTTCCTCGCTGTCTTTCACGAGGGAAGTGTTTCAACCCAAGTGTCCACTCGCCATTTCTCGCCGATGGTCTTGGGTGAGAGTTGTGCGAAATCCAGCATTGCGGCGTTTATTTACGAGAAATGTGCCCGATGCCCGTGTCCCGACATTCAAGGATAGGCGGAGGGTTTGAGTTGACAGTTGAGCAGGTCGTATTTGGGGGAGCGAAACGATGGCTCACACCAATTGCCGCGGTAACACATTCTTCCAGGGCAATCGTCGGGAATTTCTCACCGTGGGGGCCCTCGGTTTCCTGGGTCTGACGCTCGGTGACCTCTTGCGTCTGGAGGCTGCCAAAGCACAGGAGGGGAGTGCTTCAGCAGATCCAACGTTCGGCAAAGCCAAGGGGTTGATCCACATCTTTCTTCCTGGCGGAATGGCTCAGCAGGAGTCTTTTGACCCCAAGCCCTATGCCCCCCTGGAATACCGTGGCTCCTTTGGGACTGTGAAAACCAACACGGGAGAATTGTTCTCGGAAAACTTCCCAAAACTCGCCCAGGTGGCTGATAAGTTCACGGTCATCCGCTCCATGAGCCACGGCGAAGCGGCGCATGAGCGCGGCACGCACAACATGTTCACGGGGTATCGACCCAGTCCCGCCGTGACATATCCCAGTCTTGGCAGTATTGTCAGCCATGAGCTGGGGCCACGGGAATCGCTGCCTCCCTATGTGTGCATTCCCAATGAACCTAACCCCTATGCCGGGCCGGGTTATCTCAGTTCGGCGTATGGTCCGTTTTCACTGGGGGCCGATCCGGCGGGAAGAGGTTTTCGGGTTCGCGACCTGAGTCTTCCCCCAGGAGTGGACGAGCAGCGATTTGCACGGCGTCGTACCCTCTTGGAAGCGGTCAACGCCCACTTTGCCTCGCTGGAAAAGGCGGACGCCATTCAGGCGATGGACTCATTTTACTACCGGGCATATGAAATGCTCAGTTCTGCGAAGGCCCGGGAGGCGTTTAATCTGGATGCGGAGTCCCCCCAAATCCGCGAACGGTACGGTTATACCCAGGCTGGGCAGCGGTTTCTGCTGGCACGGCGCTTGATCGCCGCCGGTGTCCGCGTTGTCACAGTCACCTACGGCGGATGGGATTTCCACGAGCAGATCGTGCCGGGCACGAAGCGGCTCGCTCCCGCTCTCGATCAGGCCCTGGCGGCTTTGTTCTCGGACCTTGACGCCTCAGGGCTTCTGGATGAAACCATCGTGATGGTTTCCACAGAATTTGGACGAACTCCCAAAGTCAATGGAACGGCAGGGCGCGATCACTGGCCCAAGGTCTTCAGCATTCTCCTTGCCGGAGGCGGCGTGACCCGCGGCCAGATTTTTGGTAGCTCGGATGCCACGGCGTCCGAACCGGCCAGCGAGCCCATCGGGCCGGAGGACCTTTTTGCCACGATTTACCATCTGCTGGGGGTGGACTACGAGAAGCGCTTGATCGGCCCGGGCAATCGGCCGCTCAACATCGTCCGCGATGGCCGGGTTCGCCGGGGCCTGATTGCCTGATGACCCTGCCCTCCAACGCTCGCGTTGCTGTCTACGAGTTGGGATTACCTCGCCATGAAGCGGAACAATCGCTCATTTGCCTGGGAAAAAACTCTTGCGGGGTCTCGCCCGATCCCGAACGTCCCCCGACGGAGACACGGGAGTTGTCTTGTTAGGAGTAAGAATGGCCCGGGGCCGATCGTGCGTCTGTTCGGGTTTGCCTGGCTGGGAGTTGTGCTGAGCGTGATTTTCTCCGGAGTTGCGTGGGCGGCCGACCCGGTGATCACGCGTGTGAGTCCAATCAGCGCCCAGCAGGGGACGGAGATTGAGTTGACGATTACAGGCTCCCGTCTGGCTGATGCGGCGGAGCTTCTCTTCACGGGTCCTGGCTTGTCGGTGCGGGAAATCACGACAAAGGCGGGCGACCGCCTGGTGGCGAAGGTGGCCGTTGCTCCCGATTGCCCGGTTGGAGAGCACGGCCTCCGCGTGCGTACAGCCACCGGAATTTCAAACCTCATCACTTTCCACGTGGGACTGCTTCCGGAAATCGATGAGCAAGAGCCCAACAACGATTTCCACAATCCCCAGGTTATCCCCCTGAATACAACCGTCCGAGGAGTTGTTGAGAACGAGGATGTGGATTACTTTGCCGTAGAACTCAAGGCCGGGCAGCGACTATCGGTGGAAGTTGAGGGAATGCGACTGGGAAAATCCTTCTTTGATCCCGCGGTGGCCATCCTGGATTCTAAGCGTTTTGTGCTGGCTACTGCGGATGATACGGCTTTCGGTGGTCAGGACGCCGTTTGTGCGGCCGTCGCGCCGGCGGATGGTCGGTACATCGTGCAGGTTCGGGAAAGTGCCTTTGGCGGATCCGGAGATTCTTTCTACCGGCTCCACGTGGGCACGTTTCCACGACCTCTGGCGGCATTTCCACTGGGCGGTGCGGCCGGTCAAACTCTGAAAGTGCGCTGGGTCGGTGACCCGCTCGGTCCTTGGGAGGAGGATCTGACGCTTCCCGCCCAGCCTGCAGACCGGTGGCCGATCTTGGCCCACCGGGACGGTCAGGCAGCCCCAACACCCAACTGGATGAGGGTGAGTGCGGGCGGTCCCGAAACCGCGGAAGTTGAGCCCAACGACGTTCCGGCACAGGCCACGCCAGCGACTGCGCCAGGGGCGTGCAACGGCGTGCTGGAACGGCCGGATGATCGGGACTTCTTTCGTTTCTCGGCCAAAAAAGGCCAGGCTTATGAGATCCGCCTACTCGCCCGGCAGTTGCGGACCCCTGTGGACAGCGTCTTGACCGTACATGCGGGGGACGGTCGGCAGCTGGCGGCCAATGATGATGCAGGTAGTCCGGACAGCATCATCCGGTGGACGGCTCCCGACGATGGTGAGTATCTGATTGGGGTCCGTGATCACCTTAAAGCCGGCGGACCCGAGTATGTTTATCGCCTCGAGGTCACACCCGTTCAACCGAAGTTGCGGCTAAGTCTGCCCGAGCGGCAACAATTCCGTGACATCGTGGCAGCGGTCCCGCGAGGGAATCGCTACGCTTTCCTGGTCTCGGTCGCGCGCGAGGATTTTGACGGCCCAGTGGACCTGCGCTTTGAAGACCTGCCTCCAGGGATCAGTGTGGAAACATTTCCCATTCCGCCAGGTCAGTCAGTCGTGCCCGTCATCCTCACTGCCGCGGCCGAAGCCCCGCTGGAAGAACGGTGGGTCAGTGTCAGAGGTGTTTCCAAGATCGGTGAGCAGGAGATTGTGGGAGAACTGCTGCAGCGGACTTCTCTTGTTCGTGGCCAGAATAATCGCGAGTACTGGAACTTTTATTCACATCGCCTGGCAACGGCGGTGACCGAAGCCGTGCCGTTCCGGGTGACGATTCAACAGCCCAAGGTACCGCTCGTTCAGGGAGGAACGATGGAACTCGTCATCAAAGCGGAACGGGATGCGGGATTCGACGGACCGATCACCGTGGCGATGCTGAACTTATCGCCGGGTGTGTCCGCGCCCACCTCGGTGACGATTGCGCAGGGAGCCCAGGAGGTCCGGATGCCGCTCACCGCCAATGGGCAGGCAGCCGTGGGGACCTGGAAAATCGTGGCCCTTGCGTCCGCCGATCTTGGTGGGACGGTTGAAGTGGCCACGCCTCCCGCCGATCTGACGGTCGCCGCGCCATTTGTGGCGATGACCTTCCCGCAGGTTTCCCTGGATCAGGGACAATCAGGAAACTGGCAGGCGCAGGTCGAGGTTCGCACCAAGTTTAACGGGAACGCTCAGGTGGAGCTGCTCGGACTTCCTTCCGGCATAAGCTCAGAGCCGCAGACGATCACAGCCGACACCCAGCAGTGCACGTTCCCCCTGCGAACAGAACCTACTGCCCCGGTGGGACTTCACAAATCGCTCGTGGTGAAGGTGACGATCATCCAGGACGGCGAGCCCATCGTCCACCTGTTGCCGGCCGGGGAACTGCGGATCCAGAAACCGCGGCCAGCCCAGGTGGCGCAGGCCGCTCCACCTCCCCCGCCTCCCCAACCGACGGAAAGACCGCTCAGCCGACTGGAGCAACTCCGGCAGCAGCGTCAGAATCAAACGGCTACGCCATAAACCTTCCTATTTCAGGAGGGCCTTCAAGCCATGAATCGAGTACGGTTGCCTTTTTTGAGGTTTCCTCAGCGTGCGAACCCGTTGACTGGGTTGGCCACTCTTGCTGGTTTGATTGCGTTCTGGGGCGCGATCGCGGTCAGCCGTGCGGCGGACGTCGTCCGCCTGGAGATCTATCCGTCTGACACCCTGCGGCTGGAAACGAAAGACGATCGGCAGTCGTTTGTGTTGGTGGCTGTGACGGCCGACGGTGTTACTCAGGATGTGACGACGCAGGCCAATCTTCGTCTGGAGAACCCAGCCCTCGCCCGCCTGGAAAACGCCACTCTTTATCCACAGGCCAACGGCGAAACACGGTTGATCGCGGAGTATGCCGGGCAGAGTGCGGGCGTACCCGTGGTGGTCAAAGATGTGGAAAAGGAACGTCCCCTCAGTTTTCGATTAGACGTCATGCCCGTGTTCATGCGAGCGGGTTGCAACACGGGCACCTGTCACGGGGCTGCTCGCGGGAAAGACGGTTTCCGACTGTCGCTCTTTGGATTTGATCCCGAGGGCGATTATGAACGGCTCATCCACGAAGTGCCGTTCCGCCGGGTCAATCTCGCCGTTCCCGAGGACAGTCTCATCCTGCAAAAAGCCATCGGAGCTGTCCCGCATACGGGCGGCAAACGCTTTGAAAAGGAGAGCGAATTGTACCGCACTCTCTACCGCTGGTTGGAACTCGGGGCCCCGCGCGACAGTGGAGACGTGCCCAGCGTGGAGAAAGTCGAGGTTTTTCCGCCGCAAAGTGTGCTGCAAGGAGAGAACGCGACCCAGCGGCTGGTGGTGCGGGCCCACTACTCGGACGGCACGGATCGAGATGTCACCCAGCTCGCCGTTTTCCTCAGCAATAACGACTATGCGGCCCCCGTCGACGAAAACGGGTTGGTCAGAGCGGCCCACCGAGGCGAGGCGTTCATCCTGGCACGCTTTGACACAAAAGTGGTGGGAAGTCAGGTCCTTGTGCTGCCTGCCGATGTGCCGATGGTGGCCACCGATGAACCCGCCAACTACATCGACGAACTGGTCAATGAAAAGCTGCGCAAGCTCCGCATCCAGCCGAGTGCTCTGTGCAGCGATGCCGAATTCCTCCGTCGCGTGACGCTGGATATCATCGGCCAGCTTCCCACCGAGGAAGAGTATACGCGGTTCCTTGCGGACCCCCAGCCGGACAAGCGGACACGGTTGGTGGACGAACTCCTCCAGCGCAAGGAATTCGCAGAGCTTTGGGCGATGAAATGGGCAGAAGTTCTGATGGTCCGTTCCAACGTGAACGTGAGTTATAAGTCGGCCTATCTCTACTCCCAATGGTTGACGGAAAAGATCGCTTCCGGAGAACCATTTGACGAGATCGTTCGCGAGTTGCTGGCTTCCGAGGGTGGTACATTCACCAATCCTGCCACGAATTTTTATCAAGTGGAAACGGACACTCTTAAAACTGCCGAGAACGTTGCCCAGGTGTTCATGGGGCGTCGCATTCAGTGTGCGCAATGCCACAATCATCCGTTCGACCGCTGGACGATGGACGATTACTACAGTTTTGCCGCATTTTTTGCCCAGATCGGCCGCAAGAATGGAGAAGACGATCGGGAAACAATCGTCTTTAACCGCGGCAGCGGCGAAGTGCGTCATCCGGTGGACAATCGCGTGATGGCCCCCAAGTTCTTGGGTGGCCCGCAACCCCAAATCAACAGTGGGGATCGTCGGAAGGTCCTCGCCGAGTGGCTCACCTCGCCCGACTGCCCGGACTTTGCTTGTAACGTCGCTAATCGAATCTGGGCGCACTTTTTCGGAGTCGGGATCGTTGATCCGGTGGATGATGTCCGCATGAGCAATCCGCCCAGCAATCCGCAACTGTATGAAACGCTGGGAAAAAAGCTCATCGAATACAAATACGACTTTAAACGCCTGGTGCGGGATATTTGCCTGTCAAAAACTTATCAGCGATCGGCGATTCCGAATGAGAGCAATCGCGAGGACACGCGTAACTTCTCCCACGCCAATGTGCGCCGTTTGCAGGCGGAAATCCTGCTGGATTGTATCTGCCAGGTTACGGAGTCGCCGGAAAAGTTCCGCGGGTTGCCCGTCGGTGCTCGGGCGATTCAGATCGCGGATGGAAGCACGACCAATTACTTTCTCACGACCTTCGGCCGGTCACCCCGAGATACAGTCTGTGCGTGTGACGTGCGTACCGATCCAACACTCTCGCAGGCCCTCCATCTGATCACTGGCAATACGATCGAAAGCAAGATCAAACAGGGTGGCCTCATTGACCGGTGGTTGAATGAAAAGGTATCCCCAAAAGACATCGTGAAGCGGCTGTTCATCCGCACACTGACCCGCGAACCGACCGAACAGGAAATGCAGGCCGTTAGAGAAGCGCTCAAAGACCAGGCCGATCCGCGGCCGGTTTTGCATGACGTCTTTTGGGCACTTTTGAATTCCCGCGAGTTCTCCTTTAATCATTGATCATCCTCGGCTTGCAAGAATAGTGAAAACAGCAAACCGGTTAGGCCAACGGGATTCAATAAACCCGCGGCGGTATGTGGTCTCCAAGGAGTAGGCATTCCATGCGAAAGTCTCTTTCACGCGGCTGGTTCGTAGTGGTGGCCCTGGCGTGTTTCGGATGGTTGAAGATGGGGTTTGCCCTCGCGGAGGAGCCCAAAATCACCTACGTGGATCATGTCCGACCTATCTTCCGCGAGCACTGCTTCGCCTGCCACAACCAGAACAAGGCCACCAACGATCTTGCCCTGGATAGCTACGAACGGCTCATGGAGGGTGGCGCCAGCGGGGCGGTTATCGAACCCGGCAATCCCGACAACTCCTACCTCTGGATGCTCGTCTCTCACAAAGAGCAACCCTACATGCCCCCGAACCAGGACCCACTTCCCGCGGAGAAGCTGCAAATCATTCAGAAATGGATCCAGGGTGGGGCTCTCAAGGACAGCGGGAGTTCGGCCGCTGCCGCAAAACCCAAGGTGGATCTTTCCATGACGCAGGTGACGCCGGCACAGCAGGGCACGCCCATTATGCCCGAGAATTTACCCCAGGAGCCGATCCTCGTCACTCGACGGCCGGCTCCCGCTTATGCCCTGGCGACGGCCCCTTGGTCGCCGTTGGCGGTTGTCGCCGGTCAAAAGCAACTGGTGTTCTACCACACCGAAAGCGGCCAGCGATTGGGTATTGTGCCATTTCCGCCAGGTGTAGCGTACGACCTGAAGTTCAGCCGCTCAGGAGCAGTACTGGCAGCCGGCGGTGGCATTGGGGCCAAGGTGGGAAATGTCGTGTTGTATGACGTGAAAACGGGCAAGGAATTGACCACTATTGGCGACGAGCTGGATGTCGTCCTCGCCTGTGATGTCAGTCCGGACCTCAAGTTTGTGTTGCTGGGCGGCCCGCAGAAGATCGCCCGCGTCTTCAACGTGGAGGACGGCTCTCAACTCGTGGAAATCAAAAAGCACACGGATTGGATTTATGCAGCCGCCATTAGCCCCGATGGCGTTCTGATGGCCACAGCTGACCGTGCGGGAGGACTGTGGGTTTGGGAGGCGGGTGCGGATCGCGAGTTTGCCACTCTGGATGGCCACAAGGCTGCTGTGACAGCCCTGGCCTGGCGGCCGGATTCGAACGTTTTGGCATCGGCTTCGGAAGACGGAACAATCAAGCTTTGGGATATGAATAATGGTCAGCAAATCCGCAGCATCAACGCCCACAGCGGGGGCGCGACCACCGTCGCTTTCATGAACGATGGCCGCCTGGTGTCAGGGGGACGCGACAAGACCGTGAAAATCTGGGATATTTCTGGACGAAACCTGAAGACTTTGCCCGCGCTTCCCGATCTGATCCTGCGAGTGGCCGCCACCTACGATAACAAGCGAGTGGTGGCCGCCGATCTCTCGGGGGAGGTACGCCTCATCGATATTGAGTCGGGTAACGTGGTGGCCAATTTGCCGGCAAACCCTGCCCCAGCATCGGCATCACCACCGGCCACGGCCCAGGCCACTGCTTCCACGAAATGAAGCTCCGCGCGGCTATCTCGATCGCGCTTGCGATTTCTTTTGCAATCGGAACGGCAACGGCATTGCTCAGGAGGACGCCTCGCTTTCCGCTTCTGGAGCTTCGTTATTCGCTCGCTCGGTCACCGAAGTCGGCATCACCCGCTTTGGTTTTACGTCTTCGGTTCCGGGAACGACGAATGGGCCGGGGGAGTGAGTCTCCACGATTTCCCGCAACTCTTCCTGATCAATGACCTCCTTTTGCATGAGCCGCTGGGCCAAGGCTTCCAAGGCTGGGCGACGCACCTCCAGAATCCGCCGAGTTCGCTGAAGGGCTTCGTCGATGATCCGCCGGATTTCGCGGTCGATTTCCTCGGCCGTCGCTTCGCTGTACCAGCGAGGACGTCCCAAATCGCTGTAGACACCCAGATGAGTGGGCACATCATCGCGGAACGCCAGCTTTCCAAGGCGGCTCATCCCAAATTCCGTGACCATGCTCCGCGCGATATCGGTGGCCCTCTGCAGGTCGTTCTGCGCACCCGTGGAAACATCTTGGAACACCAGTTCCTCGGCGACACTGCCTGCCAAGAGCACCTGGATGCGGGCTTCCAGCTCGCTTTGCGTCAACAGATAGCGGTCGCCCTCCGGACGCTGGAGAGTGTACCCCAGACCAGCAATTCCCCGCGGGATGATGGAGACTTTGTGGACCGGGTCCGTATTCGGCAGGGAATAAGCCACCAGGGCATGGCCACTTTCATGATAAGCCACCCGAAGTTTTTCCTCTTCACTCATCACCCGCTGCCGTTTTTCCAGCCCGGCCGTCACCCTCTCCACAGCTTCCGTGAACTCCTCCATGGTGACCGCCTCTTTGTTTTTGCGGGCGGCAAGAAGGGCTGCCTCATTGACGAGATTGGCCAGGTCCGCCCCCACGAAGCCCGGGGTTAATGCGGCGATTTCGCTGATGTTCACCGACGGATCCAGCTTCACATTGCGACAATGGACCTTGAGGATGGCCTCGCGTCCACGGACATCAGGACGATCAACGAGGATGTGCCGGTCGAATCTTCCCGGCCGCAACAAGGCGGGATCGAGCGTCTCCGGTCGGTTCGTCGCCGCCAGGACGATGACACCGCTGTTGGAGTTGAATCCATCCATTTCCACAAGCAGGGCGTTCAGGGTCTGTTCCCTTTCTTCGTGCCCGCCCACGATGCTCGTCCCGCGCATCTTGCCTAAAGCGTCGAGCTCGTCGATAAACACGATGCAGGGAGCGCGGGCCTGTGCTTGCTGGAACATGTCCCTGACCCGCGCGGCGCCCACTCCCACGAACATTTCCACAAAATCCGATCCGGAAAGACTGAAGAAGGGCACACCGGCCTCTCCGGCGATCGCTTTCGCCAGCAGCGTTTTTCCCGTGCCTGGCGGTCCCACCAGCAACACGCCTTTCGGGATGCGGCCGCCCAACGCCCGAAATTTTTGCGGGTTTTTGAGAAACTCCACGACTTCCTTCACTTCCTCAACGGCCTCGTCAATGCCCGCGACGTCCTTGAACGTCACACCGACGTCTTCAGGAGCATAGAGCCGGCTGCGGCTCCGGCCGAACGCAATCGCCGAGCCGGGGCCTCCCATCCGACGGAGGAGAAAGAGCATCAACAGGACAAAGACCAAAAGCAGGATGATGTGAGGTCCGTATTGCTCCCAGAAAGTGGGTGGTTCCCCACCCCGGACGTCGCGGAATCCTTTGTTCAAAAGCAATTGCAGGAGGGCGTTGTTGTCGTTTTCGAATCCCAGTCGAGAGGAACGAAAGGTGACTTCTTCCGGCTTGGAACGTTTACTGACGGGATCCAGGATCTCCCGCGTCACGGTACCGACGACTTCGTGGGGACGGACGACGAGATCGCGCAGGCCCGAATAGCGTATGCGATACAGTTCGTTGCCGACTTTCTTGGTCACCACGATGGCCGCCTTCGGATTCTCCTCCGGGCTTCCCTGCTCGATCAGTCGCACGAGTTCCAGGTATGGAATATCCTCGGTAATGGTCGGTCGCACCAACCCGGCCAAAAGGAGGCTCACGGCAAGGGCAATCAGAAGATACCAAAGAATGGCAGGGCCACCGGGACCTCGGCGTTCGCGGGCTTTCTTGTCACCCAGGGGTGACTGCTCCCCTTTATTCGGATCGTTTCGGTTGCCGGAGTCTCGCGAAAAGAGGTTCCGGAGTCGTTGCAGGTCGTTGGGTATTAAATACCAGGCTTTCTCGCCGATTCTCGATTTCATCATGCGTGTGAGCAGGCCATCTGTAAAACGGGAACGACTGTCCGCTTTTCCCCCAAACTTCTGCCCTTTTCTAATGATAGATCACAGTCGGCGTTGAGGTACTCCTAAGGGAGGGGAATGAGGGCCCAATCCTCTGGAGCGGTTTTTTAGCCGGCAAATCCTGGGCGGACGGGTGGGTGGGCCCCGACATTATTTACCTTCATTATCACACTTGCGGGAAAAGAGGCAAATAGTCCATGAAATGACTCGTCCCCGTTTTTGGTACGGGGTTGTAATAATTTGATCCGGTGGCATGGCAGTGGGTCCTCGGAATTGTGTCGGAGGTGGGGGAGTCGCAAGTCTCGCAATTCCACAGCTAGCGACTAGTGCTCCGTCACAGGATAATTTTGGGATAAACAGACTTCAGTTTGCAGCGGGCATCTTCCGCGGTCATTTGCCAGTCGACACCCCGCTGCC